>Ga0082335_1000171_pt1 | contig 175274 bp, 167 predicted proteins | sample Subgrocontami58m_FD_72375 | JGI IMG/M metagenome (GOLD analysis project Ga0082335, IMG submission 72375) | Subsurface groundwater microbial communities from S. Glens Falls, New York, USA - GMW37 contaminated, 5.8 m (SPADES assembly) (version 2) ... | reverse complement strand
GAGATAGGCGTGACGATCCTCGCTGTCTGTCGGTCTCACGCGACCTAGACCAAGTCGGTCTGTCACGCCCGAGTGACTCGTTCTTGGTGCTTCACTATAGCGTATAACCAATATACAAGACTACAGTCCATCCATACTGCGAGGGTAAAAGAATGGCGACAATTATCGAGTACACTGACCAGAAAAAACCGACTAATAGTTATCCCAAACGGATCATCTCTCCGCTCACACCTGGCGCATGCTGTTGTTCCAGGATGGAACAGATCGGGGCAGAGCAGCACGAAGAGGGTTGGAGTTTTATTTATAAGCGTTGCAAAAAGTGCGGTTTCGCAGTTCGACATGTCACAGTACGGAGTACACAACTCTTCACAAAGAAAGATCCTCGCGTCGATTGCCAGGAGTTGACCGGCTCCCACAATTAGTACTGCTTGAAACTCACCCGCTACATTGTGCTCGACCTATGCTATACTTACCTCCACTCGGAGAGTCGAAAATACGGAGTCAAGAAATGAACACCGGTAGTCTTATTATAGAACCTGCGGTAAGCGTCTTGCTTGATCTCGAGGCGGAAATCGAGCGACTCAAAAAAGAGCTGCGCGCGGTGGTACTTGCGCATTATTACCAGGACTCTGAAATTCAAGATGTTGCTGATGTCATCGGCGATAGCCTGCAACTTGCCCAGTACGCAGTCAAGACGAGTGCTGAGGTCATTGTGTTTGCCGGCGTCCACTTTATGGCGGAAACGGCAAAGATCCTGAACCCCTCGAAGCAGGTGTTGCTCCCAGACTTGGCAGCCGGTTGCTCACTTGCAGAAGGCTGCCCACCCCATCTTTTTAGACTCTTCCGACAAAAATATCCGAACCACACCGTCATCAGCTATATCAATTGTACTGCTGAGATCAAGGCGATGAGCGACATCATCTGCACATCGAGTAATGCAGAAAAGATTATTAATCAGATCCCGAAGGAGCAGCCGATCCTTTTCGCCCCTGATCAAAACTTGGGTCGTTACCTTATCAACAAGACCGGGCGCGATCTGACGCTGTGGCCGGGCACGTGTGTGGTACATGAAACGTTCTCGGAAAAAAAGCTCGTACAACTCATGCTGCACCATGCACATGCCAAGGTGTTGGCACATCCTGAGTGCGAAGCCGGCGTACTGCAGTATGCCGACTATATCGGGTCAACGAGCGGAATCCTGAATTACGTGAAGCAGAGCAAGGAGACTGAATTCATCATTGCGACCGAGCCCGGTATCATTCACCAGATGGAAAAGGCCTGCCCGGACAAAACATTCATTCCGGCTCCTCCGGATGGGGATTGCGCCTGCAATCAATGTCCCCATATGCGGCTGAACAGCCTGGAAAAGCTGTACCTGTGTATGAAACATCGTACACCGGAAATTACGATGAATGAAGAATTGCGACTTCGTGCATTGCGGCCAATCCAGCGCATGCTGGATATGAGTTAGTACCGCCTCCCCCCCTTCATCCCTATGCCGCTTTCCCTTGTTCGGACTAGCCACCGAGAAGCTCTCAAGAGATTTCTTGAGGAAGACATCGGTCAAGGCGACGTAACAACCCTCGCAATTATACCGCCGGATCAACAGGCAATCGGCCATTTTATGGCCAAGGCACCTCTTGTGCTGGCAGGAATCGAGTTGGTCATTGAGGCATTCACCCTTTTGGATGAAGGCGTAACGGTCGAGATCTGGCATCGTGATGGTGATGAGTTACAGGCAGGCGATCGGGTAGCATCCGTTCGTGGATACGCCAGAGCGCTGCTGACCGGCGAGCGTGTAGTCACAAACCTGCTCCAGCGACTCTGTGGAATCGCTACGCTGACAAAACGATTCGTTGAGGCCATTCGCGGAACAAATGCAAAGATTCTCGACACACGAAAGACGACACCGGGACTGCGGGTATTGGAGAAGTATGCGGTGACCGTCGGCGGCGGAACAAATCACCGCTTTGGACTCGACGATGCAATCCTGATCAAGGATAACCACATCAGGCTGGCGGGGGGTATCAGCGCAGCCATTACGGCAGCTCGACAACATGAGAGCCGATCGCACCGGTTCGAAGTCGAGGTGACCACCCTTGAAGAGTTGCAGGAGGCCCTCCAGTATGAGCTTGACGCTATTCTCCTCGATAACATGCATCCGGATATGGTGCGACAGGCTGTCGCGTACGTACGCGCTCACAGGCGCGGCGACAAGATCCTGGTCGAAGCATCAGGTGGAATTACCCTCGCGAATGTTCGGGCATTCGCAGATGCCGGCGTCGACTGGATCTCCATTGGAGCCCTGACACATGCTGCTCCAGCCGTTGACATGAGTTTTAAAATTTACCCCGCGTAGCCGGCCATGAAAACAGATATCCTGGTGATCGGTAGCGGCCTCGCAGGATGTGCCGCGGCGCTGGCAGCCGCCAAGCAGGGTGTTGAGGTCACGCTGCTCACAAGATCGGCTCGCCCGGAGGAAAGCAGTACCTTCTGGGCACAAGGGGGAATCATCTATCAGGGGACGGACGATTCCCCTCAGAAGTTAGTGGCCGATATTATCGCGGCCGGCGCGGGGCTGAGCTCGCCAGAGGCCGCAGCACTGGTGAGTCGTGAAGGCCCGAGGCTGGTGAAGGAGATCCTGATCGACGAACTTGGGGTTCCGTTCGACGAATCCCCAGATGATTCAACTCAATGGGATCTGACCGCCGAGGCCGCGCATTCACTCCCGCGTATCCTGCATCAAAAGGATCAGACCGGATCGGCCATTCAGCGCGCGTTCATCGAAAAGATAGCCCTGTATCCAAAGGTGAAGCTGCTCTGCGCGGCTACCGCCGTAGATCTGCTGACAATCTCTCACCATTCGGTCGAACCGCTTGATGTCTATAAGTCTCCGACGTGCATTGGCGCATACGTGCTAGATCAGGCAAGCGGCGAAATCTTCCCCATCCTCGCCAAGGAGACGATTCTGGCAACAGGCGGGTTGGGCCGTGTCTTTCTGCATACATCGAATCCGGCCGGAGCCCGCGGCGATGGCATTGCGATGGCCTACCGGGCCGGCACGCGTTGCATCAATATGCAGTATGTTCAGTTTCATCCCACCACGCTCTTCCATCCCAGCGGCCGATTCCTTATCTCTGAAGCAATGCGAGGGGAAGGGGCCCGCTTGATCGATGGTAATGACCGACCATTCATGACCGATTATCATCCTGATGGATCGCTGGCCCCACGCGACGTTGTTGCACGCGGCATTCACCAGATGATGCTGGAATCAGGTGAGCCGTGCGCATACCTCGACATCTCGCACAAACCGGCCGATCAGATCCGGGAACGGTTTCCAGGGATTTATACACAGTGCTTGAAATACGGAGTTGATATCACGAAAGAGCCCATCCCTGTCGTCCCAGCCGCCCACTATAGTTGCGGCGGTATCGCGGTTGATGAGTGGGGACAATCAAATCTGCATCGTTTACGCGCCGTCGGCGAGGTCGCCTGTTCGGGATTACATGGCGCCAATCGCCTGGCCAGTACGTCCTTATTGGAATGCCTGGTGTGGGGAACTCGAGCGGGCGCTCAGGCTGCAACGTTCATCAAACAAACTGCGGACTATTATTTTCCGCAGATTGCGCCCTGGCGGTATGAACGCGAGCCGGTCGATCCGGCACTGATCGCCCAGGACTGGCTCAGTATCCAACAGACCATGTGGAATTACGTGGGCCTCGTTCGCAGTACAAAACGGCTGAATCGAGCCCATGAGATCCTGCGAGAGTTACACCTTGAAATCTTACGGTTCTACGAAAAGGCCGAGGTAACCGACGCAATGGTTGGCCTTCGTAACGGCATTCAGACTGCGCTCGTTATCCTGCTGGCGGCGATGGAATGTCGCAGCAGCCTAGGCTGCCACTATCGGATCGACTAAGGTGAACGATATGCCAATACGTTCCTGGGTATGGCGGATATCCGGCGGAACCTTCAGTATAAGGGAGACTGCTCCGTGAAAGCCATTCGATTTCATGAGTACGGAGGACCAGAGGTCCTCAGGTACGAAGATGCCCCAGAACCTGCCATCGCCCCGCATGAAGTACTGGTCAAGGTCAAGGCCTGCGCCCTGAATCACCTGGATCTGTGGTGCCGGAAAGGGATGCTTGGCATCACGGTTCCCCTCCCCCATATCTCCGGTTCAGATATCGCCGGTGAGGTGACGGCAGTAGGAAGCATCGTGACTCGCATCACGCCCGGTCAACGGGTCGTCGTCTCGCCTGGGGTAAGCTGTGGCCAATGTATCCACTGCCTGTCCGGACGCGATACCGCCTGTCGCGCATACGAAATCGTGGGCGGCTATCGGATCGACGGCGGATATGCGGAATACGTCAAGGTCCCTGAGGTGAATATTCTACCGATACCGGAGGGAATGAGCTTCGAACATGCTGCGGCGTTCCCGCTCACATTTCTCACCGCCTGGAACATGCTGGTCAACCTCGCACATATCAAAAGGAGTGATGAGGTGCTGGTGATGGGGGCTGGAAGCGGGGTCGGAAGCGCCGCCATCCAGATCGCCAAGCTGTTCGGCGCTCGCGTCATCGCCGCCGCCGGCAGCGACGAGAAGCTTGACAAGGCCAAGGGGCTTGGCGCTGATCACGGAATCAACTATACCGGCCAGGATCTGATTGCCGAAGTGCGGCGTCTCACCGCCAAGCGAGGGGTCGATATCATCTTTGAAAATGTGGGAGGCGCTGTGTTCGAAAAGCTGATTTTGGTCCTGGCCATCGGAGGTCGCCTGGTCACCTGCGGCGCCACAGCCGGCCACCTGGCCCAGACCGATATCCGCTATCTCTTTATGCGGCAGGCGTCGATTATGGGCGGTTTCATGGGCCCCAAGTCCGATCTCCTTCGGATCGTTCAGGAGATGACGCGCGGGACACTCAAGCCGGTGGTGGATCGTGTGTTCCCGCTGCAGGATGCCGCCGAGGCGCAACGCGCGATGGAAGATCGCAGGCTGTTCGGCAAGCTGGTTTTGGTAATGTAGGTCAACCGATCGATTAACGGGCAGGATGAGCTCAAGGACAATACCGTGACGCTGAATATCGCACATCGAGGGGCCTCTGCGGTAGCGCCCGAGAATACGATGGCCGCCTTTGAACAGGCGGTCGAGTTAGGCGCCGACGTCATCGAGCTGGACCTTCACGTCAGTAGTGATGGCGAACTGGTCGTCATTCATGACGTCACACTGGATCGGACGACGAATGGCAAGGGGCCGGTCCATGCGTGCAGCCTGCAGGAACTGAAGCAGTTGGACGCCGGCGCCTGGTTCGGTAAGAACTTTGCCGGTGAGCATATCCCTACACTCACTGAGGTCCTCGATCGTTTCGCGGGAAAGGTACCGCTCGCACTTGAGATCAAGGCAGGGTCAGCCTTTTATCATAGAATCGAGGAGCGTCTGGTGTCGGTACTTCGCGAGCATCAGGCAATCTCGCAGGTAGCAGTTGCGTCATTCGATCATCATGCACTACTCAGACTGAAAGAGCTGGAACCATCTCTTCGGACAGCCGCTTTGCTCGTGGGACGGCCCGCATCGATGGCGGCAGTAGCCGGCCCGAGTCAGGTGGATGCCATGGCCCTGGAATGCAGCCTTGTGACGAAAACAGAGGTTGATGCCTGTCATACCGCCGGGCTTCAACTGGTTGTCTGGGTAGTCAATGAGCCGACTCAGATGCGCCACTTTATCGATCTGGGAGTCGACGGCATCATTACCGACAGACCCGACCTGCTACGTCATGCCCTGACCTAGCCGGTAAGAAGTTTTTCTGATTGCGAAGCTACGCGACGTTGCTATATATATCAATACAACTCGTTCATCTAAAACCCGTCGAAACCTGAATCCACCAACAGCGCAACATGAGACGAAACCCGCTGACCACGCCTGAAGGTCCTTCATCATCCCAACAAGACAGTGACGGCCCTTCAGAGGCTTCGTATCGTAGGCAAGACTATCCTGTCAGTAGGAGAAGAGGTCACTGAACGTTGAAGGGATACGGAAAGGCGGACACAGCGACTGCCGTGAACCAAGGTCTCGACCAGCCATGGTTCGCCCACTATGATCCGTGGGTTCCACCGCACCTCAAGTATCCGGATATTCCGCTCCACCATTTCCTCTCAGCCTCCGCCAACCGCTACCCTGATCGGGATGCAATCATCTTCTATGGTACGAGGCTGACCTATCGCGCCCTGGACGAGGCCACCACACGGTTTGCTGCCGCGCTCATAGATCGCGGGCTGACGAAGGGCGACCGGGTGGCGATCTTTCTCCCGAACTGTCCTCAGATGGTTATCGCCTACTACGGAACACTGCGGGCCGGATGTCTCGCAGTCTCAACCAGTCCGCTCTATTCCGCACGGGAGCTGACGCACCAACTGAACGATTCCGGCGCAAAGACCATCATTGTCTTATCGAAGCTATATCCGCTTGTCAAGGATGTCGCACCATCGACCGGCCTTAAGCGAATTATCGTCACGAATATCAAAGAATACTTCCCGCCCCTGCTCCGGCTGCTCTTTACTCTTTTCAAGGAAAAGCAACAGGGGCACAAACCCACTGTGGAGCGAGGACAGGGGACGGAATGGTTTTCAGGCTTGCTCGGCTCAGCCCCCGCAAAGCCCACCGCAATCATGGTCAGTCCGGATGATCCGGCACTGCTACAGTATACCGGCGGTACGACAGGCCTGGCCAAGGCAGCCGTGCTGACGCATAGGAACCTGGTCGCCAATACGATACAGACCGGCGCGTGGATGGTAGCGCCTGCCCTGGATTCAGTAGAAGGGAAGAACGGCAAGGCTGAGGTCTTTCTTGGGGCGATCCCGTTCTTCCACGTCTATGGAATGACGGTCGTGATGAATCTCTGCATCTCGCAGGGCCACACGATGGTACTCTTACCGCAATTCAAGGTGCAGGAAGTTCTGGAGACGATCGTCAAGTATCGCCCTACCTTCTTCCCGGGTGTCCCGACGATGTACACAGCTATTAATAGCTACCCGGAGGTGGGCAGGTATAACCTCCGCTCGATCAAGGCCTGCCTGAGCGGGGCCGCGCCATTACCGGTCGAGGTGGCCAGCAGGTTCGAGGCGTTGACCGGCGCTCGTCTTGTAGAGGGGTACGGTCTGACCGAGACCTCGCCGGTCACGCACGCCAACCCACTGCTTGGCGTTCGGAAGATCGGGACGATCGGCCTGCCGCTCCCAGACACCGACGCCAGGATCGTTGATCTACAGACCGGTGAGCACACGTTGCCGCCAAATGAGATCGGCGAGGTAGTAGTGAAAGGTCCTCAGGTGATGACTGGATATTGGAATCAGCCGAACGAGACCGCGCTGGTCCTTCGGAATGGATGGTTGTACACCGGCGACATCGGTTCGATGGATGAGCAGGGCTACTTCACCATCGTGGATCGCAAAAAAGAGATGATTATTGCCGGCGGTTTTAATATCTATCCCCGGGAGGTTGAAGAGCCGCTGTATGAGCATCCAAAGGTCAAGGAGGCGGTCGCGATCGGCCTGCCCGATCCATACCGCGGGGAAACAGTCAAGGTGTACCTTATCCTGAAGGCAGGAGAACAGGCCACTGCGCAGGAGATAATCGACTTTTGCAAGCAGAGGATGGCCAAGCACAAGGTTCCCACTATGGTGGAGTTCAGGCAGGAACTACCAAAAACGCTTATGGGAAAGGCGCTCCGGCGCATCTTACGTGACGAAGAGATGGCTAAGCAAAAATCACAAGGCGTCTGGAACACCTTGGGTGCTCCAGACATGGCCAGATAGGTCGCCGGATGTGCGATGCGGACCATCCCGCCATCAAACTGCAGTGTTGTACTCCGCCATCGGCTGAGCGAATTGTTGAAAGAGGCGCTCAAAACGGAGAAGGGGACCGCGCTGCTGTATCTACTCCGCTCGTTTGCGGATGTGGCGAGAGGGCAGGGACAGGCCGCGGTAAGCCGTGATGCGCTGGTCAAGGCGGCGGACCGAGTCTTCTGCGATGTCGGAATTGCAGTTGCTGTTCCGGGGGCACTCGATGAGCTGCTTACAACTCGGCTCTTACGTTCCATGTCACAGGAGGGTGAGCAAACCCGACTAGCTCTCGGGGAGGAACTGCAAACGGAGCTTTCTGCCGCTACTCACAGGATTGAGGCCTATTGCCTGGCACTGGAGAGTCTATCGCGGCGTCCGCGCCGCTCAATCGGCCTCGTGGAGCGAGCGTTGGAAGAGGCTGCGTGCCTCTTCAACGAGGGCCTCTTCTTCGAGGTGCACGAGGTCTTAGAGGCGGTTTGGCTTACAGAATGGGATGGAGTACGTCGTCTATTACAGGGGCTCATACAAATCGCGGTTGGGTTTCACCACCTGGAGAGCAACAACCCCAGGGGCGCCATTTCCCTCTTGCAAGAAGGGGTCGAGAAGGTCAAGGGGTATGGTCCTGATCGGTCCGGCTTGGAGCTGGATCGGTTCCTCGCGCAGGTCGAAAACGCCAGACGCTCGATCGAGTCGCTTGGGGAAGAAGCATTCGATCGCTTCGATCGCCAAATGATCCCACAGATGCAACTGCTGGAGTCAACCATGGAACAAAGCGAATGATGACACTCTCCTTGAAGCCTGATCGATGATGATCCGTAAACTACTGTCTGCTACAGTGCTCGCCCACCCCAGGATCACACTGATCCTGGCCATGGGCCTGACCATTCTCTCGGTGTGGGTAGCCACGCAACAGTTGCGTTTTACCTCAACGCATGCGGCGATGTCCTCTCTCAGCGGCAGGGTGGGTCAGATCCAGGAACGATACCATCAGGAGTTCGGCGACCCGGACAGGGCGGTCATTGTCATCGAGGCCAAGGATCGGGAGCAGGCGAAGCGCTATGCCGCTGTCCTTGCCGGTCGGCTGGAGGCCTTGACGACGGATATCGAGGAGGTCGTCTATCGTTTTGACCTTACATCGCTGGAGGATCATTTCCTAATGTACCTGACCCCCAAGGAGCTGACGGACTTGAAGGGCAAACTCCAGGAGCATGGCCCGCTGTTGGAGGCGCTGTCGACCGAGCCGGGATTGAACCATCTGCTACAACTGATCCATCGAGAGATCAGCGCGGCATTGGTCGGCCACCTGTTTACCAACTTTCTGGACGAAGAAGATGGCAAGGTCAAGCGCCCCCTGGAGCTGGCGCCTCTTACGGTCCTGCTCACGCACCTGAACGCGTGGGCCGGCAGTCCGCAGAGCTACACGTCACTGTGGACGCAGTTCATGGTAAAGGCCGACAACAACGACGACCGAGAGGGCTACCTGTGGTCCGATAACAAACAGTTCCTCTTTGTGTTGGCCACGGTCAAGGCGGATACGAAGAGTCTACAGAAGTTCGAGCGGCCGATTCAAGCGATCCGTCAGGAGATCAGACTACTGCAGCCGCAATATCCTGGGATCAAGGCCGGGGTGACGGGAGGTCCGGCCCTTGAATATGATGAGGTAGTCGCTGCCCAACGGGATTCCGGGTTGATGACGCTTATCTCTCTGGGCGGTGTGGCCCTGCTGGTCGCGCTGGTCTTTCGCAGTGTCATGAAGCCTCTGCTTGGGACGATTGCACTAACCATGGGGGTCTGTTGGGCCTTCGGGTTTGCCGCCGTTGCGGTCGGCCATCTGAATATGCTGTCCATGGTCCTGGCGCCGATGCTGATCGGGATCGGCATGGATTATGGTATCCATCTGTTGGCCCGTTACGAAGAAGAGCGCAGTGCCGGTCATGCAACTCACGATGCGTTGGAACGGGCCTTTGAAGGAGCTGGTCCGGGTATCTTGCACGCTGCCCTTACGACGTCAGCAGGTCTCTTTACCCTTACGTTGACGGGGATCGGCGCCCTGCAGGAGCTGGGCATAATTACCGGTTTTGGGCTGCTAATCACGCTGGTCTCGACCTTCCTTGTGCTTCCGCCACTACTGATACTGTGGGATAAGCGATCCAGTCTTGGCGATTCCACGAGGTCCATCGAGGGCGCTGTCGAACGACACCCCACTGATGGACAAGCCGGCAAGGCCCACTGGTCCCGTATACCATTACCAAAATCTCCAGATTTTCTGGGGATCTGGTATCGCTGGCCCAGGGTAGTCCTTGCGCTGTCGGCTGTCGGCACACTGGCATCCCTGTTTGCCATGAGCGGTATCGAATTCGACGGTAATGTCCTCCATCTCCAGGCAGAAGGGACGGAATCGGTCGACTGGGAGCTGAAGATTATCAAAAACTCCGAGCACTCGACCATCTACGGGGTTATCCTTGCCAAGAGCCTTGACGAGGTAAGAACGAAAACCAAGGCCATTGAGGCTCTTCCTTCGGTCAGTACGGTGGAGAGCATCGCCTCGATCATTCCTGAGGACCAAGCGCAAAAGCTTCTGCTGGCCGGCGAGATCCAGCCCATTCTGGCTGGGATCAATCTTGCACAACGCGCTCAGCCGGCACCAGTCGATCTCGACAGTCTGTTGGAGACGCTACAGCGAATCAGAGCGAAGATGCTGCCAGATGAGGGCGGTGAAAACCGTACAGGGGAGGATAAGGCACTCCCGAAGCAGATGGCGCGCGTACGACGCCTGATCGATCGCTTCGAGCAGCGACTTGCCCAACGTGATCCCGCAGAGATTCATCGAAGGCTGACCACGTTTCAGAGCAAACTCTTCCAGGATTTCCATGATAAGGTCTCGCTTCTCGTCAGTGCGACAACCTCTGGCCCGGTCGGACTCGATGATGTACCAAGCGATCTGAAAAAACAGTTCGTAGGAAAGGGCGGGTCGTATCTACTCCGGGTATACCCCAAAGGCGATCCGTGGGAGTTCGCATCTCAGCGCACGCTTGTCAAGGACCTGCGTTCGGTTGATCCCGACGCGGTCGGCGATCCCGTCAAGGGGTATGAAGTCATTTCAGCAATGCGAAAAGGGTATCAACAGGTAGGCATCTATGCCCTCATCGGGGTTGCGGTCATGTTTCTGCTGCATCTGCGCGACCTGCGCTACTTTCTACTGGCCAAGGTCCCTCTGGTGATTGGGGCCATCTGGACCGCCGGCCTGATGTATCTGCTTGATCTGAAATTCAATCTGGCCAATCTGATTATTATTCCGCTGATCGTGGCGCCAGGGGTAGAAAACGGCCTCTTGATTATCCATCGCTTCCGGGAAGAGGCAGAAACCTCTATACTGCCAAGAAGTATCGGGAAGGGCGTGGCGCTCTCATCCCTGACAACCATGGTCGGCTTCGGCAGCCTGGTCATTGCCCATCACCGCGGTGCTGCCAGTATTGGTCTGTTGGTGACGCTGGGCGTGGGCGCCGTCCTGGTTGTCTCGGTGATCGTATTGCCGGCCCTCCTTACTGTTGTTGCGAGGCAACCATCAAAAAAGGTCGTATCACATACTGAGGTTCAGCTTCCGGATTAACAACACATCACGCAACGGTCATCAACGTAAAGGAGAAATAACATGCCAAGCACCATAAGATTCACTGTACGAACAGGGATCACACTGAGCGGGGTACTCGCACTGATGTGGTTGATTTTTTCGACTATCGCTTTTGCGAGCGAAACAACCGATAGAGTCAAGACCGAGCTGGATCATCTGACGGGAATCACACAGGATCCGACCTTACAGGAGAAGGCGAAGGAGGCAACGCGGAAATCGATGGTGAAGGATCGAATCCTACGCTGGTTCGACGTCCAGGAGATGGCGCGCCGATCTCTGGCCGGCCACTGGACAAAGCGGTCTGGCCAAGAGCGAAAGGATTTCGCTGAGCTGTTCGGGGACCTGTTTGTGGAGTCCTACACCACGTTGGTGGTCGATCACCTTGGCGATCAGCAGGTCACCTATCTCTCGGAAAAGACCGTCGACCAGGAGGCCATCGTCAACACAAAGTTTCTTTCGAAACGGAACGAGCCGACCTTTGTTGACTTTGCCCTTCTTCGCCGAGGCAACGCCTGGGTTCCCTATGATGTGGTCATCGACGAGGTGAGCATTGTAGGAAACTACCGAATCCAGTTCGATAAGGTCATCCGAGATCAGTCGTACGAAGCCCTCGTCAAAAAGATGCGGCTCAAGCGAGAATCAGAGGGATTGGAGCCAGGGGCAAAGAAGCGATCGATGTAATACGCGGCCCCTTCGACGACGGCCAAGACGGGCTCAAGCTCCACCCATACCGGCTCGATAGGCATCCCCGGATTCGTAGTAATCAAGCCCGGAGTGGTCAAGTACCTCCTCTCCGACCAGGATGCGCAAGGTATTTGTCAGCTTCAGATGTTGGATGAACAGGTCATGCTCCGGCTTCAGGTCCGCTCGGGCCATCGGAGACTTGAAGTAGAATGAGAGCCACTCCTGAATGCCCGATAATCCGGCCCGTTGTGCCAGGTCCAGAAACAAGGCCAAGTCGAGCGCTACCGGCGCTGCCAGGATGGAGTCCCGACAGAGGAAGTTGATCTTGATCTGCATCGGCTGACCGAGCCAACCGAAGATGTCGATATTGTCCCACCCCTCCTTGGCGTCGCCCCGCGGGGGATAATACTCAATCCTGACCTTATGGAATACCTTGCCATACAGATCCGGATAGATCTCTGGCTGCAGTATCGCACCCAGCACTGAGCCCTTGCTGACCTCCTTTGTCCGAAACGATCCCTGATCATCCAGCACCTCGCCGTCTCTATTTCCCAGGATGTTGGTAGAAAACCAGCCGGCCACTCCCAGCATCTTGGCCTTTAGACCGGGCGCGACGACGGTCTTTAGAAAGGTCTGGCCCGTCTTAAAGTCCTTTCCGGCGATCGGAACGCGCCTGTTGTGTGCGTACTCTACCAACGCCGGGATATCAACTGCCAGATTAGGTGAACCGTTCGCAAAGGGTACGCCGGCCGAGATGGCAGCATACGCATATATCATGCATGGAGAGATTTCCGGGGCGTTCGCCTTCAGGCCGGCCTCGAAGGCCTCGATCGTCTCGTGCACGGGTGCCAGTTGCGTATACACCTCTGTTGATCCACACCAGACCATTACGGCCCGCTGGATTTCCTCGCTGCGGCGGAATGCCTCAATATCGTCGATCAGCATATCCGCCAGGTGCTTCTTGCTCGGACCGGATTTGAGGTGCGTCCCTGATAACCGTCGTACATAGGCCTGCTCAAAAACCGCCGGCCACGGCTTGACAGATTCCAGCTGGTCTTTGACCTGGTTCAGCAACTCCATAGGTAGAACCCCGGCATGGCACGCGGTCTGATAGGCATTCTCAGAAAAGATATCCCAACCGCCGAACACCAGATCGTTCAGAGCAACAAGGGGAACGATCTCCTTGATCAGGGCAAATCGGGGATTAGTTCGCTTGCCCAGGCGCATCCGCTGCATCTGTGTCAGGGACCCATGCGGTTGGGCAAGCCCTTTATTGATCAGGTGGACTCCCGCAATCAGGGTTGTGGCTACCGCCCCTAGTCCAGGCAGCAGCACCCCCAGCGGACCGTTAGCCGGCTTGATCGTCCTGATCAGTTCCGGATACAAAGAACTCTTGTCGCTCATGCCTTTACCCTTTCCCTGCGTGAGGTCCACAGTAAGACGAAGAAAAAGATCGGCGCACCAAAGGCGGCCAGAACCAGAAACCAGTGAGCCTTTCCCAAAGCTGATACGATAATTACAAGGTAGATAAAATCCCGCCGTGTCAAGGTATCTGCGAGCGCAGAGAGACGGGATGGGGTATCGGATGTGGTGACAGAGGTAAAGAGCGGCCCATCGCCGGTCTTATGCCGCATGGTCTGTTGGTAGACGAACCCCGCAGACAGGAGGCCCCCTGCTGTTGCCGAGCAGGCCAACAGCAGGGGCAACAGCGTCCCGTCCGCCATCCACCATCCCAGGCCGATGCACAGAAATACCGCTGAGTGTACGGCATTATCTCCCCAGAAGTCCAGGATGCCGCCAAAGCGGGATTCCAGATACTTGAGTCTGGCGATCTCTCCATCACAGCCGTCCAGTATCGAATGCAGGAGAAACAGCAGCGCGCCGGTCAGTTGATACAGGGGCATCGTAGAAAGGAAGAACAGGGCCCCCATTATGCCTATTGCGACACTGACAGCTGTCATCTGATTCGGGGTGATATCCGTATCGACGAGGCGTCGGGTCACCGCCAGTGATATCTTTCGCTCGAAATGTTTCGACATGAAGCCTTCCGTATCTTTAATCAGACCTTGTAAGAGCCATCGCTCAGCATGACGAAGATCAGTCCGATTCAAGACCATGACCCAGCTCGTGCTCCCAGATCGAGATCCGTTGGAGGCATCTCTGCTAACACCCGCGCTTTGATAGGTCTGCTCCAGCGCGGAGCAGAGAGACCGATCGTCAGTCGCGCGACCAACTATTGACAGAAGGGCCTCGGGGGCAGCCGTCTCAACGGCAACGATCCCGCTGGCAGAACGATGCATCGTCTCGGCGCGCAACGGTATCTCGGCCAGATATGTGAGAAGCGAGGGGTGGGGAAGGACGTGGGAGGCCAGCACCAGGATACGGCCGGAGCGCAGATGATCGGTCAATCCAGCCGAGCGTAGCAGCACTGCCTTTGTTCCCTCCACCAACTTTTCGTATCCGGATGATCCGTCATCCATCACCAGGATATCCCGATAGCCGGCACGGGAGGCGGCCATCACAATCCGTCGAAGCAGCGGAACACCGGTTATAACCGTGTCCAGAGAGACCTCTCCCGAACCTTTCATCGCGATGATCAGGATCATAGCTCCCTTCATGTCCATCTGAGGGCACGATCAGCCATCAGCCTTGTCGTCGATCGCTGACAGCTAGAGGCTGGCCCGCTCTCGCATGCGATTCCTTGGCACGGTGCAGAAGTTGGACGCAGTACGACGCCCTGGCGAGATTCTTCCCCTGCCGCTCAGTGTCCGAAATCTCCTGCAGAAAATCGTCCCTCACCCGGCTGAACCAATCCGGATGGTGAGAACCCTTCGAGAGCGACTGCTCGAATTCCCAGCGCTGCTGGCCATCGTTATCTGTCAGGAGCAGGATGTCGTCATCGACCCGGATCGTCCCGCTGGTCCCCTCGATGACAGCGCTATTGCTCCGAGAAGACGCGGCCCACGTTAGAAAGATATCAGCCACCGATTCGGGGCAGTGCAACCGGACGGTCGCCGTATCCTCAACGGGCCATTCCGGGTGCGTCCGTTTTTCGAGCGTGGCGGCAACTGTCCTGGGCTCCTCATTCAGCCAGCTTAATACGATGTAGAGCGCGTGGTAGCCGTGGTCGAGCAGGATGCCTCCGCCAGCTATCGCCGGATCAAGCCGCCAATTATCACATACGGTACGTTCAACGGAACGCGACGAAGACTGCACTGCGACTGATGGTTCATGCCTGTGAACCTGCCAGTTGACGCGCCGCACTGTCCCGATCCGCCCTTGCCGGATCAGGTCCGTTGCTTTCAGAATAATCGGCGCATACTGCCAGTTATGGACGGTATGTAGCACGCATGCACTATCCACCTGGGCATGCGTCACCATACGAAGTTCATCTGTAGAAAGGACGAGCGGTTTCTCGCACAATACATGCAGTCCACGATCGAGGGCTAACCGAATAAGTGAAGCATGCGTAACAGGAGGGGTGCAGATATCGAGAAAATCGAGGGGCTCTGAGCTCAGCAACGCCTCGACATCGGTATAGAGCCCGGCCGTTGGCAGACGGCATCTCGCCTCGTCGAGCCGCGTCTGCATGGCATCAGCGGCGGCAACGATCTGTGCCCGCTCGCATCCCTCCCACCCTGGCAGATGCCCGTTGATCGCCACATTTCCCAGGCCAACGATGGCGCCTCTCAACATCGTTCCATATCCCCCACCCTATCCCTTGTAGCCTGTCTTTTCCAATTCGGCAAAGGCCTCATCGAGGATAGCCAGACCTTCCAGCGCCTGCGCCTCGCTGATAGGAAGCGGCGGGTTGATCCGGATATTGTAGGAATAACACATGGAAAGCAATCCCCTTCGGAGGCAGGCTTGGAACAACCGTTGTGTCACAACCTTTGATAGCGGCTCTTTCGTCTGCCTGTCCTTGACCAGTTCGATCCCCAGCAAGAGTCCCCTGCCGCGCACGTCGCCCACAAACGGGTATTTCTCCTTCATCGTCTCCAGCCGCTTCAGCATGACTGCACCGACGCGCTTCGCATTGGCCACAAGCCGATCCTTCAGGACGATCTCGAGCGCAGCCAGCCCGGCTGTTGAGGCAAGCGGATTACCCCCATAGCTCGATGAGCTCCCGCTCGGATTACCGAAAGGCTTGCTTGCCATCAGTGCGGGTGTCGAGATGACCCCGCTGACCGGAAATCCTCCGCCCATCCCCTTGCCGACCGTCATGACGTCCGGCAGAATCGGTTCATGATCGCACCCCCACATCGATCCGGTACGACCAAAGCCTGTCAGCATCTCGTCGGCAATCAACAGGGCGCCGGCATCCTTGGCAATTGCCTTTACGGCGGTCAAGAACCCTGGTGGCGGGATCACATTGCCGGCGGTCCCCTGAATCGGTTCTACGATAATCGCCGCAATCTCGCCCTGGGTTTGAAGCTTAATCACCTGGCGCAGCATGTCCGCGCAGGCGAGGCCGCAATCGGGATAACGGAGCTTCAGGGGACAGCGATAACAGTTGGCGTACGGGGCGCTGTAGAGACCGGGCATAAAAGGGCCCAACTGCTTTTTGAAGTCATCGCCCAACAGCCCAAGAACCCCGCCGGTCTTGCCATGGAACCCGCCCCAGAAACCGACAAATTCGAATCGCTTCGTCGCCGACTTGGCAAGTCGGAAGGCGGCCTCGACCGCCTCGGCACCGCTGGAATACATCTGGATCTGCTTGAGGCCTTTCGGTGTCACTGATGCCAACAGCGTCAGAAACCGGGCTCGATTCTCGGTGGTGAAACTGCCGAATGTCAGCCGTTCGATCTGGGCCTTCATCGCCTCGACATAATGCGGATGCGTATACCCGATGCTCCCGACGCCGATCCCGGCCATAAAATCGAGATACCGGTTGCCGTCCTCATCAATCAGGGTACACCCTTCCCCTCTTGCCATCGCCAGCCCTGAGTACAGCGCAATCGACTGTAGGCCCGGCGCCATGTGGCGCTGCTCACGGGTGAAGATAGCCCTCGACCGCTTTCCGGGAATGGTTCGCTTCATGAGCGCGCCCCCTGTCTGAGACGACGTAATAGCCAATTGGCAATCTGTGGTGCTGCCTCCTCTCGAAACAACGCAAATGAAGGCCAGGCATTGATATCGATAAGGATGAACTCGCCGGCAGGCGTGACGATAGCATCACCTCCGTAGACCTCAAGACCGATGCTGGAAGCGGCTCGCTGCGTCAAAGCCTGCAACGCTCCTTCCGAAAATGGATACCGGGACAATTCCTGATCCCGGTGATAGAACCACTTAAACCACGCGTCCTTTCGATCATCCGTCAACGGCTTCCCAATCCCATAAAACTTGATCAAGTCCCCCGGAATGTGCTGCTGTAGCACCACTCGGGATATCCCTCTGTCGTGGAGTCCTGCCAGGGCATTTCGCAGCTCCTCCTTGGACGATACAAGCTCGACATCCCCGGATTGAGTATTATGGACGTCGGCTCGCTTGATCCAGATCGGGAACGGGCCTGTCCTGAGCTCTGTCGAAAGACCTGCCGGAAGCTGTGGCATGGGACGACCACCGTCGGATGAGTTACTCGAAATAATCTGGCTCCCCGGAATCGGAATGGCAGAGGCGGCAAGGAGCGGGATCATGCGATCCCGATAGGTATTCAGCACAGCCGGTAGTGGATTGACATGCGGAATACCTTGCATGGCCATCGACTCAAGAGCACCAAGGGCTTCGACGCGCTCACACATCAAAAATACGAGCGACGGCGAAGAGGTATCGGTTTCAGAAAGCTCCTCCGGCCTCTTGAGTTGTACCTGGCAGCCGGCCGCTTCGACATGCTTGGTCACGAGCCTCAGAATCTCAGCGTCATCGAATTCTCGGCCAGGCGAGTGCTGCTGTTCACGATAAATTCCCCATACGCGCGGAATCATGACGTACTGCCTCCGTTTTTACAGCAGGGTTTAGGAATGGGGGTTAGGGATAAAGCCAGCCAAAGATTTGTCTGACCCCTAACCCCTATACCCTGTCTTTAATAAGGGTCTCCGCTAACTGGAGATCCTCGGTACGATCGACGTCGATAACCTGGTCAATGACCACTCCATAGACCGGAACCCCTCGGTCGACCATCCAGCTCAGGAAGTCGCGAAGCCGATCCAGTGTTGACGGATGAGGGGCCTGGGCAAAGATCGATCCGGATACAAGGTAGAGTCCGGCGGTTACGGCATCACCCGAACTGCCGCCTACTTTCGTTATGCGCCCAGACGGATCGAGGGTAACCCAGAGCGGCTTCTCGTCGGCGACAAATGGTGTCACAGCTAAGACAACGGACGCCTGATCGCACTGCCCGTCTCGTCCTGGGCCGAATCGAAGGGCCTGATCAACGAAACTGCGAAATGCCGGTTTCGGGCAGATCCAGTCCACAGTAGACATAAGGATGAAGCCCGGACCGGATTGCGTCCCAACCTCATGGAAGCTTTCATACGACGAGCACGTCGTCTTGATGATGCACTGAATATCGAGATCCGGGAAGCGTTGCTGGATGAAGGTTGCGCACTCCCGGTCGCCTTCGTTAAAGATGACCAGTAGCCGTGTGATACCGACCTTGACAAAATTACCGATCACCCATTCGATTAACGGGATGCCTGCGACCGGAACCATCGGCTTCGGCATCATCAAGCCGGCCTGTTTTAATCGGGAACCTTCCCCGGCCGCAATGATGCCTCCCATCACGATATCTCCTGAAAGTCTCCCCCACCCCTCCCCTCCCCCTCTGAGGGGGGATGGCTGGGAGTTCCCTTGCATAGCGTATTGCTTCACAGCAACACCTCTCGCAGATCCGTCAACGACCTGATCGTCACATCATCTTCGCAGCAAGGCACGCACGCATCGGAGCGGTCCGGGATCAGCCAGATATGCGGCATACCGAGCTGTTTTGCCCCCTGCATATCGCGAGGCAACGAGTCGCCCACGAATATCGCGTCTTGTGGGTCAAGTTGCAACTGTGACAGCGCAATCTGAAAGATCCTGGGGTCCGGTTTGGTGAATCCGACGCGCGCCGAATCAACCAGGACACTCATGAGCGGGGTCAGCTCGCACTCAAGACAGACGCGTTCGAGATTACCGTAGAAGTTCGAGATGATACCAAGCTGAAATCGTTGAGACAGCTCTCGGAGCAGGTCAAGATTGACACGAATCTGGTCCAGCGAGTCCTGAAGAAACCTGTCACAGAGACGCGACGCCAATCCTGCGTCAGCGATATGTAGCGCTCCCAGTACACCCATAATCTGAAACAGAAGACTGTCTCGAAATGAGCAGTCCGAACGTCTCTGCGCCACCAGCGCATCATCGCCAACATAGTAGGCTCGCACGTATCGATCCCAGTCCACATCGACATGTTCAGCGAGATAGAGCGGATAGAATCTCTCTTTCCAGGCAACCCCATCGGCATCAAGGGTTCCCCCGAAGTCGAAGAGTACAGCTTTCGGTCGTTCTTTGATCTTTCGGCTGACAGTACGCGTCTGGACTTCTGCGGCCATCAGCCCGTGACCTCCCCTGGCGATCCAATCATTCTGGTCTTCATCGCAAGCAGAATCAGCAGGCCGGGGATTGTCCAGGCGACTTCTCTTCCGCGCCGAATCATGCTGTAGACCGCACCCTGTGCAGCAGGGAGTCCCAATACAGAAAAGACGGCAATCCGCACCGTTTCTGCACTTCCGACTCGTCCCGGGATAAAGAAGACGAGGCTATTCAGCACCATCGCCAGGCTCTCCACCGCCACCGCCGTCCCGAGAGTTGGGTTCGCCGAAAGCCACTGAAGTACGAGGTAGGTTTCGAGCAGACCCCCGCACCATCCCAGCAGGCACCAAAACGTCGCCCAATAGAAGACGGGCATACGCGTCTTATAGAAGCGCGCAAGCCATCGATCCAGCGAGGCCGTCGCGTGCGATTGAGGGTCGAGATGCTCCGGCTTGATCCCGATCTTCACCAGCCCACGTAGTACGATTCCAAGGGCTCGTCGCTTCAATATCCAGAAGACGGCCACAACAAAGATGCCCATCCCTCCAGCAAGCCCAAGCGCAGCAATCCGGAGTCCCGTGGGAAGCGCGAACTGGCCTACGGCAATACTCAAACACAGGCTCAGAAATACAACCTGCGCCACAATCTCTGCATGCTTGTGGACCATGATCGAGGTCGCCGACCGGCAGAACCCGACCGATTTGCTCAACAGGTGTGCCTTCATCGGCTCGCCGGTCAGGTTTGCAGGCGGGATAAAATAGTTAATGGAATCCCCGGCCAGGTAGACACCGAACATTCGCCAAAATCCGATTCGTCTCATTCTGGAGCCGATCAGGACCCACCACCCGGCCATAAAGGCCATCTGCGCAAGCAGAAAGAGGACAACCAGCGCGAAGAACCACATCCCGATTAATGCAATATTCTCCTGAATGGCCGGCCACCCGATCCGACCCCATAGCCACACTAAACCGAGTGTGCCGACAAGGATAAGCAGGGGTTGCAGCCATGGCCTGAACAGTCGTACACCCTGTTTTAACATGCACACATACCGCAGATATCGTATCGAATCACAGTAGCCCCTATACGGCTCACAGTTGCTCCATGAAGGATGCGATCTCGTCGAGCTTCACGCGACGAACGGCGATCTCAGGCGTATAGATTACCTCGTCTGCTGCCCACACCAAGGTCCCCTTCACATCCTTACCGATCGCGAAGATATTGGAGAGGATCGAGTGGATATTATCGTTGATCCGCACAGTATTCGGTTTCAGCGGCGCCACGATCCGTCCGTCCTTAATGATGTACGAGTCGCCAACGACTGTGCAGGTAAAGTCGCCTGCCTGCAATCCATTGATGGGATATGTATACCAGATCCGACCGATCAACAGACCGTCCTTCACGGTGGCAACCAGCTCCTCCAGACTCTGATCCCCACCCTGCACCACAGCATTGGTGGACGCGATCCCAGTCTGGACGCCAAACTGTCGCCCGCCGCCGGCCCAGAACCGAAATCCGTTCCGCGGTACGATCGCGTCGCCGTGCTGATGCGGGTCTACCCCTAGCTTCTCCGTCGCTCTGGGATCTTTGAGGATCCGCTGCTGCTCATAATAGTTGGCGAGCAACCCGACGAGCTTTCCACGCTGGATCAGACGTGTTTTCCCGGTCGGCAGCCCTTCGCAGGTAATCCCTTTGCTGCCCATCAGACCGCGCTTGTTGCCATGGTCGTAGAGGGTAAACTGTCTCGATGCGACCCGCTTCCCGAGGCGCCCCATGAACGGCGAGCTGTCACTGTAGAAGGTGCCAAGACTGAGGGATGGCAGGACCAGATTGTTCAGGAGGTCGGCAACGGGCTGACGCCCAAAGATCACCGTATACTCCCCGCCCTTGACCCGCTCGCCACCGATCGCCGCGAGAGCATTCTGTGCGGCTTCGACGCCGGCGTCATCAGTAAACTGATCCAGGCGGGTGCCGGTGTAGCAGCCGCTGCCTTTGGAGGCCTTGGCCTCGATCATCGCGGTGATAAAGGCCATGATGAGCGTCGATTCGTCGGTCTGGACCTCAGGCATGGCGGTTGAGGCGATGGCGATCCGCTCCTGCTGAATGGTGACATCGCCGCCGACGATGAGGCCCAACGCGTTGATCCGCTGCGCATCGCCTGCCAGCTCTACCAGCCTTGGGGAGGCCTGAAAGGTCTTAAGACTTCCGCGCAATACCTTCCAGCCGACGTCAACCAGCTCCTCGTCTCGAATCTTCATCAGTTTCGGATCGTGGTAGCGGCGGAGTCTGCGCTGCTCACCTGTAGCCCTTGGCAGCGACGAGAACTCCGGGTCGACGACCGCACCGCGCCTGGCCTTCTCGAGGGCTCTTTTGACCCCGTCAAGGCCCAGGTCGCTCGGTTCGCTGCCGAACCCGATTGTGATACCGGCCTCTGTCTTGAAGGCTACCGCAATCCCAAGACCATATGATTCGCTCGACTTCGGCTCTTCGACACCATTACACGGAATGTGCGAGGTATAGTTGAGCCGGGCCAGGAGGTTACCGTTACTCGATGCGAACACCTCGGCCTCGGCGACCTGTTCGGCTGATTTCAGATACGCTAAGGCCTGCTCGGCAGCTTTGGCAAGTTCAGTCGTTGAGATCATCACTTCGCCTCCCAGCAATAACCCTATTACCCTATCACGCCCCAGTAAGACGCGCTCGGCTGCGCATGGTGGGGCCTCCGTTACCAAGCCGTTTGGTTTGCATCGGTTGGCCCTTGCCGCAATTAGGGATCGGATAGAGACGGAAGTCGTTCCCCACCGCATCCACCTTCATCAGGTAGTCCTTCGTATCGGCCATGATCCCGCCGTTACAAAATAGTTCTCCGATCTGCCCCTGCTTGATTTCATAGACCTTCATTGCGGAGATCGTGAAATTCTCGCGCGATTCGGCGATCGAGGGTGTCCGGTGCCCCACAAGGTAGTAGCCGTGGTCGATCTCTCGAATCATCTCCTGCGGGTCCCGTTCGCCTGGGCCGAACACCGTATTCGACATCCTGATCAAGGGAACCAGCGACGTGTCGGCGGCCTTATACGATCCGTTCGGCTGGACACCCAAGATGGCAGCGGTCTGGCGGCTGTTCATAAAGCCGGTAAAGATCCCCCGGTCGATGTGCATCACCCTTTTGCCCGGTGTCCCTTCGTGGTCATATTTGTAATGGCCGTACCCGGGGAGGGAGGGATCTGAAAAGGCTGAAACAAGAGGGGATGCGATCGCTTTGCCGAGTTGATGTTCATGGAGGTTCTGAAATAACCAGCTTCGACCTGCGTAGGAGGTCTCCAATTTTAACGCGCGGTCCAGTTCGGTCGGGTGGCCGACAATCTCGTGCGCCGTTAGGGTGTTGTAGTGGGGATCGGTCACGACGATGACCTCGTGATCAGTGGGCTTGAGCGGCCTGGCATTACATAGATTCACTGCGTCTTTCGTAAGATTGGCACAGAAGGTCCGGAAATCCGGGAACTGCATATACTCCTCCTGCACGCCTCGAGTCAAGACCTCCCAGCCACGCTGATGGCCCATGTAATCGTACAGCTCCTGCGTGCCCGATTTGCCGTGGGTCACAATGAAGCAGGTCCCCTGGGTCATGGCAAAGGCCTGATCGATGTTGGCCCCCTCGGAACTACAGAACAACTCCCGGGTCAACAAGGTAAAGGCCGAGACAAATGTATACTTGACGTGCGGGTCGAGCGCGAGCGTGCTCTTGGAGGCCTCAGTCGTCAGGGCGACGATCTCGTCTAATGGAACGGAGCGCGGATCGATCTCAAACTGCGCAGGGATAGTATCTTGATGGATGTCGATAGGCGCAAGTATAGTGCTGGCCAGGGTATCGGCAAGAGGCCCATACGCCTCCCGTGTCGCACTCTTGTGCTCGGCGTTCGCCATGGCCCGATGATGCGCGTGGCGGAGACCGTCCTTGACGACCTGTGCCAGCCGATCCAGGTCGGCTGTTCCGAGCGATTGTCCGAAATAGCCCGGGGCGATCATCCCGTTACCGGACAAAGCGCGGATACCGACCGCAAAGGCATAGTCTCTGGTACTATACTTACTCCCGCCGTTCTCCGCCGCAGCCGCCTGTCCCTCATCGACCTGCACGCGAATATCCGCGTAGCGGCAGCCTCGAAGGGTCTTGCGGTAGCGGGTGACGAGATCAAAGATCATCGGCTTGATCTGATCGATGATCTGGACTGTTATCGGTTGTGACGGCATCGCCATCCCTCCATGTTGATTCTATCGCGAGGTAAGATTACGCAGGTGTGACGCAAAGTGGTAATTATACTCCATCATGGTTGAGGCAGAAAAGCACTTTCGCACGGGACCAAAATGGTAAAGGCTCATGCTTCCAAGCCTGAAGATCGCTGTTGCAAACTTGGTCATCATTAAGTAGACTTCCCCCATGATTGCCTCGGTTTACCAAGACATCAGGGGCGAGCTCCGCGAGCTGTATTTGGAGGATACCCGCCCCTGGCTGGTCGGCTTCAGCGGCGGAAAGGACAGCACGATGCTGGCGTCGCTCGTATTCGACGCAGTTTTGTCCGCTCCGGCAGACCAGCGAAAGAAGCCTGTTGCAATCCTCTGCACGGACACTCGCGTGGAAATCCCCGCAATCGTCGAAATGGTCGAAGGCACGCTGGCGCGGATGCACAAATTTTCCCAGCAGAATAATCTCAACGTCGAAGTCAATCTGCTCAAACCACCTCCCGAACAGTCGTTCTGGGTAAATATCATCGGTCGCGGCTACCCGCCTCCCAACCGCACCTTCCGCTGGTGTACGCAACGGATGAAGATTGACCCCGTCAACGCGTTCGTCAATCAGCGGCTCGGCCACTGGGGAGAAGCGATTCTGCATCTGGGGGCTCGTCGCGCGGAAAGTTCAACCCGCGCCCAAACTATGGCCGGGCGCGAGACCCGCAAGGGCTTGCGTCGTCATCCCGACCTGCCGCGCGTATGGGTGTCCAACCCAATCGAGTTCCTCTCTACCGAGGAGGTCTGGGCGTACCTACTGCAAAAACCCAACCCATGGGGCGGGGACAACCGAGCGCTATATAAGCTCTACGCCAACGCTTCCAACGGCGAGTGCCCTATCCAGATTGACAGCAGCACTCCAAGTTGCGGTAGTTCCCGCTTCGGCTGTTGGACTTGCACCGTCGTTGAGCGTGACAAGGCCAGTGAAGGCTTGCTCGCTGCCGGTGACGAACGTATGGAACACCTGCTCGCCTTCCGCGAAACGCTCCTCGAATTCCGCGACCCCGCCAATGGTTGGCGCGACGACCGCCGTATGAACGGCAACGAAGGCCCAGGTCCGCTCACCATCGAAGGCCGTCGCAAACTCCTCAAACGCCTGCTTAAGTTGCAGGACGAAACCGAGCTCACATTAATTGCTCCGGAAGAGCTGTTATTGATCCAGCAGCAATGGAAGGCTGCACGTGACCCAGACGACGGCCGGGGCGTCGCCCGCATCGTCAACAAGCAACGAGGTGTCATCATGAGTGCCGACCTGAAAGAAGTGAACAAACTGCGCGAGATGGAAGAAGCAGTCGCCCGCGAGAAAAGCATCAATGCCGACATTCTCCGCCGCATGCTCGCGAAAGTGGAGGAATACAGCGAATACGTGCATACCCGCGGCTTGCAGGAGGACTTGCTCAATATCTTGAAGGACGATCTGGAGACCCACCACTATTGTCGCTCCGCTACCTCTCGCAACTGACCGCCTCTTCCCATGAACGCGCTGACCCAACACGAACGCTGGCTCAAGATCGCCGCGAATCTGCGGGTTGACCGCAAACATAACATCGCCCCGCACAAGCCCCTGCTCCTGCTGGTCGTCGCTGACCTTGCCGAAGAAGGAACCCTTACGGGCACCGAGCTACCACTGACCGGCGAACTTACCTTCCGCTTCCTCGCCTTCTGGACCGTCGTAGCCGAACGACGCTCCCGGAGGCCCGACATCCATCTGCCGTTTTACCACATGCACAGTGACGGCTGCTGGGTGTCGTTTGACGAGGAAGGCAGGCCCGCACAGGAACGCCGCCGCGCCGTTGCCGCTCGACTCGATGAGGGCTTTCTCGCTTGTCTTCACGGTGCCGGATTCCGGAAGCAACTGCGCCGGGTCCTCATTGCCCGGTACTTTACTGATCCCGGCGAACGAGCCGCACTGTATGACTTAGTCCGGTTGTCCGTCCCGCCCGACGATATTGTGAAAGCCGACGCCAAGCTTTACGAAGCTGATCGGGATCGCGGTCGTGAAGCGCGCTTCCGTCTGACCATCGTTCCCGCCTACAATTACACTTGCGCGCTAACCGGCTATCGCTGCGTAACCGTGGATGCTGGCAGCATCGTGGACGCTGCCCACATTCACCAATTTGCCGACAGCCGTAACAACCACCCGCAAAACGGTATCGCCCTCTGCAAAAACGCCCACTGGCTCTTCGATCAAGGTCTTTGGTCGCTCACCGATGATTACCGAGTTATTGTCGCTTCAGACCGTTTCCACGAATCAGGCGATGAAGCTATGTTGCTCCACAGGATTGGTGGAAAACAGATACACCTTCCTGTTGACAGCAGCTACTGGCCAGACAAGGCATGTTTGGCATGGCATCGCGAGCGCAAGTTCCGGAATCCATAGCGGTCTGACAAACACATGGTCCTCGGCGGCATCGTTTACCACAAGCTGAAGAAAGTAGAAGCAACCCTGCGATTCCAAGGCAAGATCCAAACCGGAGTCACGCGGCAGTTCTGGAAGGATGGCGGGAAGTAGCGTCCTGTTACAGCGTTTGAGCGCAGAGCACTTCGTCGTCGCGGAGGGCTTCGAGGGTAGTGGCGGGAACGGCCGTGACGGCAATAGTGTCGCCGACGGCATTGAAAACCTCGATGGAGTACCCCGGCGTACCATCGGGAGCGACGTGGTGGTCCACCAGCTTGACGATGTCGCCACGACGGAGGCGATGCTCCGGCAGGTCGTACGTCAATGCCATATCAGGGTAGATCTCGAACTTCATCGGCCACCTTGCCACCACAGTGCGGGAGGGACGCTAAGTCATCCATGGTTAATCCGTTGTGCGCCGTTATTCGGACAGCAAGGCGACAACAGTAGCCGTCAGTTGCTGCCAGGCTTGCACCACCGCCCGGCTGTCTTCAGAATGCAGCCGCCCGATTATGTGATGAATGAGACGATGGTCTATCGTAGCGAGCTTAGTTAGGCGAACGGTCGAAGCCTGTGGCAAACCGACCTCGGCCCAACGGTTGAGAGCGACATCTGACTGATCGCGCGGCGGATGTGTGGTCACACGGGCAATCACGAGATCAACATCGCGGCTGACGAGCACCAGCCCAGGCCGGTGCTTATGGGTCTGCAAGTCGGAGAAGGGATATTCTACCGAAACGATATCGCCGACCCTAAACGTGGTCATAGACTTGATCGTCCGGGGAGTCGTCCTGAAAAAAACTCTCGACAGCCAGCCGCTGCCAGTCGACGTCTTCAACATCCCGGCCAATCAACTGCGGCATGTCCTTGTACAATCGAAGTCGATCGGGCAACGGCAAGGCTTCAATTGCCTTTTCAATTTCTTGTAGCGTTTTCATCGGTCCTCCTGCTCAACTTTATACCGCACAAACGAGGCACACTCAAGCCCGGAGCGTTGCGGTAGCTTGTTTCACCGCTGATACTGCCGCTGTGATGTCCTCTCCTTGCGTGCCAGCGCCTAGTGAAAACCGTATCATCTGTCGCGAGGCTCCCGACTCAGGTTTCATCGCCTTGATGACATGCGACAGCTCATCAGAGTCGGCCAAGCACGCAGAGCCGGATGACGCGCAGATGCCTTCCTGATCGAGCAATATCAGCAGCGCCTCAGATTCGACGCCGTGGAAAGAGATGTTGGTGGTGTTGGCCAGGCGCTGCGTCTTGTGGCCGTTCAGTTCAGCGTTCGGAATTGTCTTCAGGAGGCCCTCCTCCAGCGTATCCCGCAGCGCGCGTATTTTCTCGTCATAATCAACTAGATGTTTCCTGACCAACTCGGCGGCTTTGCCCATGCCCACAATGAATGCGACGTTTTCGGTACCACCCCGCATGTTGCGCTCCTGATGCCCGCCACGAATGAGCGGTATGAACGGCGCTTTTCGCCGGACGTACAGCGCGCCGATGCCCTTGGGCGCATGGAACTTATGCCCGGTCAGCGAGAGATAATCGGACTGCACCTCACGGACATTGATCTCAATCTTACCGGCCGCCTGCACTGCGTCGCAGTGGTACAGCACGCCCCGCTTCCGACAAATCTCGGCAATCTCCTTTACCGGAAAAAGTACTCCCGTCTCATTGTTCGCCCACATCAGTGAAACGACTGCTGTGTCGTCCGCAATAGCATTCTCTAAATCAGCCAGACTGAGAAGCCCATCCCGATCCACGGGCAGATACGTGACCCGGTAGTCTTGGCGTTCCAGCGCCGTACAGTAGTGGAGCACCGATGAATGTTCTACTGCCGATGTAACGATGTGTCGCTTGCCGGGGTTTGCCTTCAGCGCCGCGTGAATCGCCGCATTGTTGCTCTCCGTTCCGCCCGAAGTGAAAATGATCTCCCGCGGGTGTGCCCCAATCAACTCAGCCACCTGCTCCCGTGCCGTCGCGATCACGCCCTTAAGCTTCGAGCCGAATTTATATGTACTCGACGGATTACCCCATTCGGAAGTAAGGAAGGGCATCATCGCCTCCAACACCTCCGGCAGCATTGAGGTCGTTGCATTGTGGTCAAGATAGATCATCGCGCCCCTCATCCTGATCACGTGCAGGAAAGCGCTTGAAGTTGGCCCGCGTCTAATGTATCTCAGGCAAGCGGAAAGCTTTGCAGGATGGAGTAGCGTGCGCCCCTTATGCTCAGATCGCTTTTCATCAGCTCGATCCGGTCAAGCACCATCTCGCCCAGCACCTCGGCGGGCGCCCCAGTGATGGAGCGAGCCAACTGTTCTCGATGCGCAGGACCCCGCACCCGACCCAGCGTCAGATGCGCGGTGAATGGCCGTGCCTCCCGCACAAATCCGAGCGGCTCGAGTGCGATCTCGATCCTCGTCTGGAGCTCCGCCAGCGCCTCGGCGCCGTGGGAAAGCCCGATCCAGACGACCCGAGCCTCGCGGGGGCGAGGAAAGGCGCCGATTCCCTCAAAGACGAAGCGAATGGCGCCACAGCGGGCAACCGCTGCGGCGATCGTCTCTCCAATGAGGGCAAGACGATCCTCCTCGACCTGCCCCAGGAATTTGAGCGTCAGATGGAGATTGTCCGGACGTACCCATCCGACGTCGGCGCGGGTGGCCTTCAGCCGGTCCTGCACCCTGGCCAAGACGACTTTGAGGTCCGGATCCAGATTAGCGGCGACAAAGGCGCGAATTGTTGTCAGCGGCTGAGCGTCAGGCTTGTCGGGCATATCTGTGCGACAGCAGGTATCGGCGAAGGATATCGAGAGCCTCCTGCGAGGCGAGCAGCTTATTGGTCTCCCGGTCCCCCAGGAACCGGTATTCACGGCACGTGGCACCGTCGTCTGAGGCTATCGCGACATAGGTCAGACCGACTGGTTTCGTAGCGGTACCTCCTTCAGGCCCGGCAATGCCTGTAATACCCAGCGCCAGATCCGTTCCGGTCGCCTGCCGCATCCCTCCAGCCATCGCCAGAGCGACGGGCTCGCTGACGGCGCCATACTCCGCGATGACCTCATGCGGCACCCCAAGCAGTCGTTCCTTGGCCTCGTTACTATAGACCACCTCGCCACGCATGAAGTAGGCTGAACTTCCTGGAAGGGTAGTCAGCCGGTGAGAGACTAACCCTCCGGTGCACGATTCGGCGACAGCGACCGTTCGTTTTGTCTCGAGGAGCAATCGTCCCACCACCTCTTCAAGCCGCTCTTCATCCCGCCCAAAGATCAGTTCGCCCAGCCGTTGGCGAATCCTGGCCTCAAGCTCGTCGAGCCGTCGATCACCCTCCGCTTCCAACTCGGTCTTCACGGTCAATCGGATGTAGATCTCGCCAGGGTAGGCCAACACCGCAATCGTCGGGTTCTGCGAGAGGCGGGTCAGGTCGCTGATAGTCTCATCGAGCTCTGATTCGGTGATACCGCATGTTTTCAGGGTACGTGAGTAAATCCTCGCCTTCACGTTAAACGCCTCGCACAGGCGTGGAATTACCTGCTCGTTCAGCATCGGCCGCATCTCCGAGGGGACCCCTGGCATCGCCACCACGACTCGCCCGTCCTCCATATGAATGAACAGGCCCGGAGCGGTCCCATGAGGATTCGGCAATACGGTCGCGCCTTCCGGGATCATCGCTTGCCGTTCATTGTTCCTGGACATGGCGAGGGCCCGCGCGGTGAACCGGCGGCGGATCGATTCCAGGACCGCCTGATCGAGGGTCAACGGTCGGCATAGTTCAGCAGCAATGGCTCGGCAGGTCAGATCATCCTCCGTAGGGCCAAGACCCCCCGTGATAATCACGATCTCGGCTCGCGTCAGCGCGCTACGAAGAGCCTCTCTGATCCTCGCCTCATGATCTCCGACAGTGCTCTTCCAACAGACCTCGATGCCCGCTGCAGCCAGCGCTTCGCCAATATAGGCCGAATTGGTGTCGAGGGTCTGGCCCAGCAGCAACTCGGTCCCAATCGTCAGGATCTCAGTCCGTCTCTCCTGCTTCACGATGGGCCTATCCTTCCTGACGATTTCATGCCTCAGGCAATGGTGGTTTGATTACCACCCGCGGCCTTAGAGCGATAGAGCGCCTTATCCGCCGCCCGCACCAGATCTTCGCTATGGCTCATATCAGGTGTAAGACAGGCCACACCCAGGCTCACAGCGAGTCGCTGACCGTAAGGCGCCTTTGCCCCGCACGAAGCATCCTGCTCCATCGCACAACGGATCCGCTCAGCCTGCACCCCGGCCTGCTGCAGATCGGTTTCCGGCAGGATAATGCCGAACTCGTCCCCGCCATATCGCGCAACAATATCAACACCCCGTGCGCTGTTTCTCACTAGACCGGCAATGCGGCGAAGTGCCTCGTCACCGGCCAGGTGGCCGTTGAGGTCGTTATACTGTTTGAAAATATCAATATCCATCATGATCAGTGAAAGCGGACGATTGTAGCGTCGAGTTCGCCTGAACTCCAGTTCGAGTTGCCGATAGAAGCAGCGATAATTAAAGAGGCCCGTTAACTCATCGGTTATCGCCAATCTATTAATCTCCTGGAACAAGCGCCCGTGCTCGATCGCAATGGCCAACTGCTCGCTCAGAGGCATCAGAATATCAAGCTCCTGCTCCCCGTAACGACAGGGCGTGACGCTGTCGAGGCAGAGGGCGCCGATCGCTTTCCCATTTACGATCAGGGGGAGGCGAACAGAAGATCGGATCCCCGCCTTGAACAGCACCTCGTCCTCCTCAAATTGTCTCGATTCCGCCAGATCACGCGCAATATGGGGGCGTCGTTGGGACACGACCCACCCGATACCGGTTCCCTCCCCCATGGCAGAGACGTATTCAGGCCATCCGGTGGCAGGCTGGTCAGGTGCCAGCCGATGCACCATCAATCCCAGACCTGAATCATCCTGCAGTACCAGGGCCATCCGATCGAAATGAATAAGGCGCCTCACCTCTGTGGCAAAGGTTTGATAGACCTCGCCGGGATCAAACGAAGCGCCAATGACCCTCATCAACCGATTGACGGCTGCAAGGCGATCAGCCCGTTGCTGCAACGCCACATACGACTCGACATCCAAGACTACCGACTCAGCGCGACCGGCGGCAAGGGTATCCAGCGCCTCCCGCCTGGATGAGGCTTGCAGGACTGAGAACCCGCGGCGAATCAGCAACTCGCGGAAGGCAAGGTGCGAGCCGGTCCCGTCCTCGATAATCAGGACTACGTCACTCTTGTCTTCGCGGCATTCAGGCTGAGTATCGCTCAATAGTCGGTACGCCTCTCTTGATGGTGCATGTTACGTGATTGCGTTTGCGTGGTACGGGGGGGGGATACCGGGTATCGCGCATTTATGTTACCGATAGTTTCCAAACTGCAGGTCGATGCCAAAATCGTGCGTTCGAAGCGCCTGCATGACGGCCTGCAGATCATCTTTACTCTTTGCTGCAACCCGTATCTGGTCGCCTTGTATCTGTGTCGTCACCTTGAAGCCAAGCTCTTTGATGACCTTCGTAATCTCTTTCGCCTTATCGGTAGGGATACCCTGCTGTAGTGTTGTCCGTTGTCGAACGGTTCCTTTTGCCGCCGACTCAGGGGTTTCGTACACAAGGGCCTTGAGAGACACCTTTCGCTTCACCAACTTCGATTCCAGCAGATCTACTACGGCCTTGAGCTTATAGGTATCGTCGGCGTGAAGCAGGAGGCCTTGCTCATCTCGCACAACTCGGCAGGCTGTCCCACGGAAATCGAACCGCTGCTGAATCTCCTTCATAGCCTGCTGGACGGCATTGTCTACCTCCTGCAGATCAACCGTTGAACTGACATCAAAGGATGCCTCATTAGCCACGTTCGAACTCCTTTCAGCTTATGGAACGAAAGGTTTGAGGGGAGCCACTATATCCGTCCCCGGCGGGGGCGAGAATCGAAATAGTTCGTCTTTTAGTCCGCTATTGGCCTTCTGCTTAGACAACTCGATCGCAGTCGTATTGTCGTACAGATCAAACACGGTCAATCGCTGGATAAAGAAGCTTTCGCGATCGACCCCCATAATCACCCGCCTAAAGGACAGGTTCTTCCCTTTGGGAGTCAACTCCAAGAGATACTCCGTGCTGTCCCTGGTCCCCGTATGGGCTAGAGGTCGGACCTGGAAGTTCTGTCGGAGGCTACTCATGCCAAATAGGATCCCAATAGGACCCGTCGTAAGCGCGCCGCTCATATCTTGCGACATGGCTTGCCGCTCGGCAGGGCTGTAGCTCCAGAGGGTCTTGCCATCGATCAAAAATAACCTCGAATCCGGCTTCTCATACTCCCAGCGCATCCTCCCGGGCCACTTGAGGAAGAGCCGGCCTGATGCCTCTTGAGTCATCCCGCTCAGTTTATTCGTGACACGCTGGAGAAAGGCCCCCTGGAGATCTGTGAACTCCCGGTAGGCTGTCTGGACCTTGTCAGCCACCTCATCCGCAGTAAGTGCGGTCGCGTACAGCGGCGACCACGCACCCGCAAGCAGCAAGAGGATAAGACCGATCACTGATCCCTGGACCCAGGACCCTCGCATGCCCTTCCCTCCAGCAGGGACATCCCGAATGTCGGCTCTGGACCGATCATCACCGGGACCATCCCCGCCTTGACAAATGTCAGAGACGGATCTCGCGCTGTAGCTACGGGGTACGCGCCGCAATGAGGACCTCCCGCGGCCCTCCCCCTTCGACACGACTGACAATCCGTTCATGCTCCATTCGCTCGATCATGCGTGCCGCCCGGTTGAACCCGATTCTGAGCCGCCGCTGAATCAGGGAGATCGACGCCTGCCGCGTCGTGATGACAAGATCAACCGCCTGCCGGTACAGTTCATCATCTTCAGTCCCTGGCGATTCCTGCTCTTCCTCAGCCGGTAGCAGCGACCACGGAAACTCCTCGGCCTTCCCCTGTGCTTTCAGGAAATCAACGATGCGCTTAATCTCGATATCAGAGACGAACGATCCGTGAATCCTGACCGGCTTGGAACTAGCCGGCGGAACAAACAGCATATCGCCATCGCCCAACAGTTGCTCGGCGCCATTCATATCGAGGATCGTTCTGGAATCCACCTTGGAGGAGACCTGAAAGGCGAGCCTGGCCGGGAAATTGGCCTTAATGATTCCGGTAATGACATCAACCGAAGGACGCTGTGTTGCGACGATCAGATGGATGCCTACCGCCCGAGCCATCTGCGCCAGTCTGGCGATAGATCGCTCGACATCAGCGGCAGCGGTCAGCATCAGATCGGCCAGTTCGTCGATGACCACCACCAGATAGGGAAGCGGTTGAAAGATCTCGCCACCTCCTTCTCGCCTGGCAATCCGAATCAGCCGGTTATAGCTGACAATATTTCTGGCCCCAAGCCTGGCAAACAGCTTGTATCGCCCCTCCATGTGAATCACAAGGCGCTGAAGTCTCTTCGACGCCTCCTTTGGATCGCATACGACGCGTTCGGCCAGATGCGGAATGCCATCATAGACGGAGAGCTCTACCCGCTTCGGATCGACCAGCAGCAAACGGATGCTTTCCGCTGTAGCCTTGTATAACAGGCTCACAATCAAGGCATTCAGGCAGACACTTTTACCGGAACCCGTCGCTCCGGCGATGAGCAGGTGCGGCATCTGGCTCAAATCGACTGTACAGGGCTCGCCAGCAATATCCTTCCCTAAGGCAAGAGGCAGGTGCGCAGAGGATCCCTCAAAGGCCTTGGACGCCAGGATCTCGCGCAGGTGGACGACCGCCCTGCGGCGATTCGGAATCTCAACGCCAACCACCGCTTTCCCGGGAATCGGCGCCACGACACGTACGCTCAAGGCCCGCAGGGCCAAGGCCAGATCGTCAGCTAACGCAACGATTCGGTTGATCTTGATCCCGGGTCCGGGTTCGATCTCGTATCGGGTGATGACAGGCCCAGGCTGTGCCTGTGTCACCCTCCCCTCAACTCCAAAGTCCAGCAGCTTGCGTTCGAGAATCTGGGCGTTCGTCGCCCGCTCATCTTCAGAGAGTCCGACCTCTGTGCCTGTCGGCAGGTCAAGCAGCGAGATCGGTGGGATCTGAAAACCCTCTTTCGAGATCGCAAAGGGAAAAGACCGCTGGGGCGGTGGATCAGCCACCGGCGTATCAAGTACGACGGTGGGTGCTGCAGGGGCAGGTTCCGTCAGTAAGGGAAACGGCCGGCTCTCAATCTGCGGCTCTTCCTCAGCGGAAGGAGTATAGGGTGGGCGGATTCGGCCCGGCAGCTTCGCCTTGGCCGCTCGTCGTTCCTTCATGCGAGTCTTCAGCCGTTCAATGACACCTCGACATCCGAAAGAGTCACCCGCAAGCGGCCGGCTGCTCAGACACACTAGACCGAGGATGAGGGTCGTAAGTCCCAAGAGCGGCAGGCCCACTGGGCCCACTAGCGGGCTGAAGATCTGGTGCAGTTCAGCGCCGACAAAGCCACCAGGACGTTCCCAGGCTCGGCCAACAGGTAGTCCCGTCCAGACAAAGAGTTGAGCCAGCATCCCCAAACTCAGGATGAGCAGGATGCATCCGATCAGCTTCCAGGCGATAAAGGAGGTGGCCTTCGCACTGATAAACCTCCAGCTTAACAGGACCAGGAAGAATGGTAAGGCCAGTGCGCCGACACCCAACAGCTCCAGAAGATCGCCGGCAAGCTCTGCTCCCCACCGCCCCCCATAGTTATGTACCGGCTGCCCGGAGCCGCCCCCGGAGTTGAAGAATGAGGGATCAAGGGTATCGTAAGACAGCAGACTTGCCAGCAGGAAGAGCGCGATAGCAATCCCAAGGATGCCCAATACCTCATGGGCTTTGGGATGCGAAAGGTTCTGGGACCCCGGCGATCGACCTCCTCCGTGCGGCTCCCCTTGAGTCGCCATCGGTCTCGGCATGCCTTCAGTTGCCATTCATCGCCTCCTTCGCTACACCTCCATGATCACCGGCAGGATCATAGGTCTTCGCTCGATCTCTTTCTGTAACTGCTTCTTGATCGCCGTCTTGATCCGTTGCTCCATAAGACGCGGATCGCTCCGGTCCTCTTCAGAGAGGCCTTCCAGTACGGAACAGACCAGCGTTTTGATGCTCTCCTCGAGGGCCTTCAAATCCTGTGTATGGACGAACCCGCTACAGACGATCTGGGGTCCTGTCACCAGCTTGCCGCACTGCTGATCGACGGCGAGAACGACAACCACGACCCCTTCCTGTGCCAATCGCTGCCGGTCGCGAATGACGGCATCTCCAACATCTCCGATCCCCTTTCCATCGATGAAGATCCGGCCGAAAGGCGCCCTGCCTACGACTCGAGCGCTCCTGCTATCCAACTCCAGGATATCGCCATCCTCCATGACGAGGATTCGGGCCTCCGGCACCCCGACCTCCCGTGCGAGATGGGCGTGCAGGTTCAAGTGGCGGTACTCGCCGTGGATCGGAACAAAGAAGGTGGGGCGCGTCAGGTTCAGCATCAGCTTCAGCTCCTCCCGACTGGCATGTCCGGAGACATGGACCCCCGCTACATCCTCAGTGATGACACGGGCCCCCTGCCGGTGAAGGCCGTTCATCGTTCGAGCAATCGATTTTTCGTTGCCGGGGATGACGCGCGCTGAAAAGATGACCGTGTCGCCTGGCGATATCTGGACCTGTTTGTGCTCCGCAACAGCCATTCTGGCAATGGCGGAGAGCGGCTCACCCTGGCTCCCAGTGGTGATGATTACCCGCTGCGCAACCGGAAGTCGCTCCAGCTCGTCCAGACCGACAAGCGTATTAGCGGGAATCCTGAGGTACCCCAACTCTGCAGCGATCCGCGTGTTGGCGACCATACTCTTTCCGCACACCGCTACTCGCTTGCCCATGGCTGCCGCTGCATCAAGGATCTGTTGAATGCGATGGATGTTTGAGGCAAAACAGGCCACGATCACGCGCCCCTGGGCCTCCCGGAAGATGGTATCGAACGCCTGCCCTACCACCTGCTCCGAGGGCGTGAATCCGTCACGGCCGGCATTCGTACTGTCCGAAAGTAGTGCCAGTACACCGTCATCCCCAAGCTCAGCCAGTCGTCGATAATCGGTGAGGTATGCATCGACTGGGCTCTGATCGAATTTAAAATCACCGGTGTGTACAATAACGCCACTGGGGGTCTTAATGGCCAGCGCGACACCGTCGGGGATGCTGTGGCAGACCTGAAGGAACTCGACCTCAAAGAGACCGAACTGCAGGCGATCACGCGGACGAACGGTCTTGAGGTCGACATGTGGTAAAAGATTCGCTTCCTTCAATTTTTCCGCCGCCAGTCCCAGTGAGAGGCGTGTGCCATAGACGGGAACCTTAATCTCACTGAGTAGATACTGGAGTGCGCCAGCGTGATCCTCGTGGCCGTGAGTGAGCAGAACTGCCCGCACCTTCTCTCGATGTGTCAGCAGATAGCTCATGTCCGGGATCACGTAATCGATCCCGAACATCTCTTCTTCCGGAAACATCAACCCCGCATCGATCACCAGCAGGTCGTCCGCCGATTCGACGACCATCATATTTAATCCGATCTCCCCAAGACCTCCCAGTGGGACGATCCGGATTGTTTGGTCGCTAGACATAGTCTGTCGTCCCTTGCGCAGAAACCGTAGGGTGCGGCTGTCTCGGCAAGTGTGTTCTGAGCCCCGTCGCAGCGGTCGTCCCACGCTTGGCAGGGAGCGCCTCTCCAAGACGACGCTTGGCCCGTATCGGCTTGACCAGCGCGATGTCGAGCACCTGATCCATATGATCTACGAACACAAACTCCATGCCTCGCTTGACATTCGCAGGAAGCTCTTTGACATCCTTATCGTTGCGCCTCGGGACGATCACCATATGGATCCCCATTCTTCGCGCCGCTAATGCCTTTTCCTTGATCCCACCGATCGGCAGGACCTTACCGCGAAGGGTCACCTCGCCGGTCATCGCGACGTCCCTCCTCACGGGGACCTTAGTCAGGGCGGACAGCAGTGCGACAGCCATCGTAATGCCGGCCGATGGACCATCCTTGGGAATCGCTCCGGCAGGGACGTGGATATGAATGTCATGCTTCGTAAAAAATTCATCCTTGATTCCCAGATCGGAGGACCGCGAGCGAGCGTAGCTCAGGGCGGCCTGGGCCGACTCTTTCATCACCTCACCCAGATGCCCCGTAAGAGAGAGACTGCCCTTCCCACGCAGGATGCTGCACTCAATATAGATAATGTCTCCGCCTGTCTGCGTCCATGCGAGACCCGTGGTGACACCAATCTCGTCGGTCTCCTGTTCCGGGTCGGCCAGAAACTTCGGTGCGCCCAGGAATCGCTGCAAAACCGCCGTAGTCACCTTGGTCTGCCCCTTATGTCCTTCTGCTACAAGGCGAGCTACCTTTCGACAGATGGTGGCAATCTCTCGCTCCAGACCCCTTAGCCCGGCCTCCCGGGTATATTCGTTGATCACCTTCAGGATCATCTCATCGGTCATCAGCAGCCGCTTCTCGTCGATTCCGTGCTCCTGATACTGTCGAGGAACCAGGTAGCGCTTGGCGATATAGAGTTTTTCCTCCTCGGTGTATCCGGAGATGTCGATAATCTCCAGTCGATCTCGCAGTGCCGAGATAATCGGATCGGCAAGGTTGGCCGTACAGATGAACATGACGTTGGAGAGATCAAAGGCAACGCCGAGGTAGTGGTCGCTGAAGCTATAGTTCTGCTCAGGGTCCAACACCTCCAGCAGGGCCGAGGAGGGGTCGCCCCGAAAATCGGTCCCGACCTTATCCACTTCGTCGATCATAAAGACGGGATTATTCGACCCGGCCTGCTTGATCCCCTGGATAATGCGACCGGGCAGGGCTCCAATATACGTCCGCCGATGGCCGCGGATCTCCGCCTCATCGCGAACGCCGCCCAATGAGATCCGGATAAACTTGCGCCCCAGGGCGCGGGCGATGGAACGGCCAAGGGATGTCTTCCCCACCCCCGGTGGACCGACGAAACAAAGGATCGGACCCTTCATCTTCTTTTTCAGCTTACGAACAGCCAGGTATTCGAGGATCCGTTCCTTTACCTTTTCGAGGTCGTAGTGATCTTCGTTGAGGACTTTCGATGCCTGCTTGATAGACAGCTTGTCCTTGGTCGGCCGATCCCACGGCAGTTCGATCAGCCAGTCAAGGTAGGTCCGGATGACAGAAGCCTCCGCCGCATCAGGATGCATCCGACTCAGCCGCCCCAGTTGCGTCTTCGCCTCAGACTCAACCGCTGTCGGCATCTTCGCCTTCTGAATCTTCTGCTCCAGCTCTCGCAACTCCTGATTCCGGTCGTCGGTCTCACCCAGCTCTTTTTGAATCGCCTTCAACTGCTCTCGCAGGTAATACTCCCGGTGCGTCTTATCCATCTCCTCACGAGCCTGGCTCTGGATCCGATGCTGCACCTCCAGCACCTCGAGCTCCTTACTCAGCAGCTCACTAACCCGCTTCAGGCGATGGGTCGGATCGAACAGCTCCAGCACCTCCTGGGCCTGTTCCATCTTCAGATCCAGATGACTGGCTACAAGGTCGGCCAAACGGCCCTGGTGATCGAGATTATTGATAATCGCCACTACGTCTGACGAGATCTGTTTTCCAAAGGCGACGCCCTTACTCACCAACTCTTTCACCGAACGGATCAGGGCCTCTACTTCAGCGGCCGACGTGACCAGATCCGTCTCGGGAACCTCGACAATCCTGGCCTCGAAGTAGGGTTCCCGCCGCTCAACTCCGGTCACCTTGGCACGGGACAGACCCTGAACCAGCACCTTGACGCGCCCATCCGGCATCTTCAGCATCCGCATGATCATCGCCACGGTCCCAACCGCATGAATCTCATCAACGCCGGGATCCTCCTTCTCGGCATCCCGTTGCGCCACCAGCAGGATAAGGCGATCCCTCGAAAGCGATTCATCCACTGCACGAACCGATTTCTCCCGACCCACAAACAGGGGCAGGATCATGAAGGGGTAGATGACAACATCCCGCACCGGTAGCAGCGGGATCGTCTCTGGCACCTTCCGAGCCTGAGCCTCGGCTTTGGTCTCGAGAGTCTCGGTATCGGGAACCGGCATCTCCTCTATATATTCTACCGTTTTCTCATCCGCCACGGTCTTCAGTGCTCCTTTCGATTCTGTTCCACAGCCGCTTCCATCTCGTCCAGGTTGAGTGTCCTCAGATATTCCCGTAATCCAGGCGCCAGATCCGGACGCTTGAGCGCATATTGTATGGTCGCCTTCAGAAAGCCCAATTTGTTCCCGGCATCATACCGACGTCCACAGAATGCAAGTCCATACATCGGCTGAGTTTTCAGCAGCACACGCAGGCCGTTCGTCAGCTGAATCTCTCCGCCTTCATCCGGACGTGTCTGCTCCAGCGCCTCGAAGATCTCCGGTGTCAGAATATAACGCCCGATAATGGCCAAGTCAGACGGAGCCTCCTGAGGAGACGGTTTTTCTACCAGATCCAGGATCTGATAGATCGAATCCTCAGTCAACTTAGGATCGATGATCCCGTAGCTGCTGGTTTCCTCCTTACTGACCTGCTGTACGGCGATAATGGAGGACTGATACCGTTCAAACGCCGCAATCATCTGTCGCAGGCAGGGGACCTCGGCATCGATAATATCGTCTCCAAGCAACACAGCAAAGGGCTCATTCCCAACGAGCGCTTTCGCCGTCAGGATCGCATGCCCCAAGCCAAGGGGCTCATACTGGCGGATATACGAGAACGATGCCAACTCGGAGATCCGCTCGATCTCTCGCAACTGTGCTTCCTTGCCCTGCCGTTTAAGCGCAATCTGCAACTCCAGTGATCGGTCAAAGTGGTTCTCTATCGCGTCCTTCCCCTGACCGGTCACAATAATGATGTCCTCAATTCCGGATGCGGCGGCTTCCTCCACCACATACTGAATGGTGGGTTTATCCACGATCGGAAGCATCTCTTTAGGCTGCGCCTTTGTAGCGGGTAGGAACCGCGTTCCCAAACCTGCAGCAGGTATGATGGCCTTACGAATCCGCATGAGTCACATTCGCTCTGGCTCTACTTCTAACTGCACGAAAACGGTGCGCCCTCAAGGGAAGATCCTGCGGATACCTGTGAGAGATCATGCCTGCAACGACCGCTCCGGAAAAGCCGGTACTAAGGAAAGTACCAACGTGCCCACACGTATCCCTTTCCCGCCAAGATGGGGTACAAGCGGGATGGGCGACCACAAATCACACGACCGGACTTTGCTCCCGCGAGGGATTCTCAGTTGCTTCGATTTATATGCTCTTTGAATGACCTGCGTTGATTTATATAGGTATTTTATACAGTATCTTCCGCCGCAAAGTCAAGCATCTGGGAGACAAGTCAGTAGCTGTTTGCTGCCCAATATCACAACAGATCTTTTTTGTTGACAAAGTATCCTGTTTCCATATAGTAAACTTTACTGCTATTAGGCAGGTTATCCAGTGTAGTGTGTCAGGCTTCTTTACATTCACCGTTCGCCCTGACCCTGTCGAGAGGTAAAGCGTTTCGACTATTTCTACCCATGGCTCGATAAGTCTGTCCTGAGCCCGGCCGAAGGGCTCAGGACAAATGGACCGTAAGGGGATTAAGAACTCACTATACTGGCTACAAGTGGTACGATTGCCGCTATCAGCAACCTTAAAGTCCGAAAAGGGGAAGAGCGTGAAGAAATTGCAGGTTATAGTCGTCGTAGCTGCGTTATTTATAACAGGCTGCGTCAGCCAGCGACCCTGGTATAACGCGCTCATCTGCTCAGTAGCTGGGGGCGCAGCGGGGGCCGCAATTGGGGCGGGCGTAGCGGGGGGAAGGGAGGCTGGGATAGGGGCGGGCGCCGGAGCGGTAGCAGGCGGACTTCTCTGCGCGGCGTTGACTCCCCGTGCGATTTCTGATGCCGATGGTGATGGCGTGCCGGACAGCGCCGACAAATGCCCGAATACCCCGGTGGGAGTGAAAGTAGATGCCACCGGATGTCCGGTAGACAGTGATGGGGATGGTGTGCCGGACCTTCGGGACAAGTGCCCGAATACTCCGGTAGGAGTGAAAGTAGATGCCACCGGATGTCCGGTAGACAGTGATGGGGATGGTGTGCCGGACTACAAAGATCAGTGCCCAGGCACTCCTCGTGGCGTGAAGGTGAATCAGCTCGGCTGCCCGGAGCGAGAACCCATCGTCCTGAAAGGCGTGAACTTTGAATTCAATTCGGCTGAGCTGACCCAACCATCTCATACGATTCTGGATGGGGTTGCGAAGATTCTCGCCAAACACCCGGACCTGAAGGTCCGAATTGCCGGCCATACGGACAGCAAGGGTACGGCGGATTATAACAAGAAGTTGTCGCAGCAGCGCGCCGAGTCGGTAATGAACTACATGGTCTCGCGCGGCGTAAAGGCAGCCAATCTCATCGCTATAGGATTCGGGGAAGAACAGCCGATCGCATCGAACGATAACGATGAAGGTCGCGCGAAAAATCGGCGAGTGGAGTTGCAACCGCAAGAGTAAATAAATGATTCGGTGTCGGTGGGGACGCGTTGCGTCCCCACCGACACCGATACCCAGATCCTCCTTATCTGCGCAGTTCCACTCTCCAAAGTTCCCACCCATTCAACTCCAGGATTGCGCTCCTCATACCGGCAGAATGCGGAATGACAGCAGGGCTCAACTTGACGCTTCACTCGTCTTTCCAGTATGATGAAGTCGGCAGTAGGGCTATCTGCGGTTATGCCTCACCTGAGAGTTCATGCGTCGAAAGGGGGACGTATCTCCCTGAATGCTGGTCGCCTTGAGTGCGTTGTTGTCCTCGTCTCACTCATACTCACGGCCTGTGCCTCCAGTCGCGTCGTGGATGGCATCTTTGTCGATGAGGCCAAAGGCTTCAAGATCTCACTGCTGCACGATGGTTGGCAACGGTTCGAGTTGGAAGGCACTGACCTTGCGTTCCGGGCGGAACCGGACGGCCAAGTCGCCGCACTACTTGCCAGCTGCGAAGACGAACAGTCCATCCCCCTCCGAATCCTGGCCAGGCGCCTATTCTTTGGAATCAGCACAAAGCGAGTTCTGGCGCAGCAATCCCATTCTCTGCACGGTACGGAGGTAATCCATACACTGTTGGCTGGGCGACTGCAAGAGACCGAGGTCATTGTCAGCAGTTATGTTGCCCGGCAGGGTCATTGCGTCTATGATCTGGTCTACGTGGCCCCTCCTGAACTCTTTCAGGCTAAGCTTCCGGAATTCGAGCAGTTTGTCAACGGGTGGGTGTTGACTGAAAAAGGTTCAGAGCTCAAAGTTCAAGGTCGAGGTAAAGCACCACAATAGGAACAGACTATGCGAAACGTGGCTGTAGCAGTTGGAGACCGATCGATTCAACTGCTCGAATTACTGGGTGGTCTCTCAAGGCTAACCTATCGCACCGTCTGCTGCGCCTTCACGCCGCCCTTCAACCTCCGTGGGCTCATCCAACAAGCCGATAACATCGGGGTCCAATCGATCTCAATCGCCAGCGTCGCCGCGCTCTTTACCGGCCTTGTCATGGCGCTGCAAACTGCGTACGGCCTGAGCCGGTTCGGGGCGAAGGCATATGTGGGCATTATCGTCTCGCTCTCGATGGTCCGAGAGTTGGGACCGGTGCTTACGGCTCTTTTGGTTGGAGGGCGGGTCGGTTCCGGGATTACCGCCGAGTTGGGGTCAATGAAGGTAACGGAGCAGATCGATGCAATGCGGGCCATGGGGGCGAATCCGATCAAGAAGCTGGTGGTGCCTCGAGTACTGAGTACGATGCTGGTCCTCCCACTCCTGACCGTCATGGCGGACATCCTGGGCATTCTGGGAGGTATGGTCATCTCCAGATACGAGTTTCAGGTCGAGTACCACCTCTACTACAATACCGTTGTACACAACCTGACAGTGACTGATATTGTCAGCGGTCTTGGCAAGACAGTCGTCTTCGGCTTCATCATCGCCATTATCGGTTGCTACAGAGGACTGGAGACGGCAGGCGGAACGGAAGGCTTGGGCCGGGCCACGACCGCAACCGTCGTGACCTCGGCCATCGCAGTCATCATCTCGGATTTCTTCCTGACAAAATTTTTCTGGTGGCTTGAGGGCTGGTAAGATGGGCAGCCCGACCATCGAGTTCCGCCAAGTCTACAGGTCGTTCAACCACGTACCTGTGTTGGCTGGGATGGACCTTGCGATCGAGCATGGCGAAACGATGACCATCATCGGTGGAAGCGGGATCGGCAAAAGCGTCACCTTGAAACTGATCGTCGGTCTACTCAAGCCGGATGCGGGTCAGATTTTCATCGAGGGGGAGGATATCGTACCGCTGACGGAGGATCAACTCACCCGGATCCGAAAGAAGATCGGGATGGTCTTTCAAGGCTCGGCGCTCTTTGATTCCCTCTCGGTAGCAGAGAACATTGCCTACCCCCTCCGGGAGCATACCGCCATGTCGGAGCATCAGATCCGGGAACGGATCATGGAGACGCTCCAGCTTGTAGGGCTCGATGGCACCGCAGATAAGGAGCCGGCCGATCTGTCCGGCGGTATGCGGAAGCGAGTCGCCTTGGCCAGAGCGATCGCGTTGGCGCCAAAGATTATTCTGTATGACGAGCCGACGACCGGCCTCGACCCTGCCAACACCGAGAAGATCAACGAGTTGATTATGGACATGGAAAGGAAGCTCAATGTCACATCGGTCGTGGTCACACACGACATGCAGAGCGCCTTCAAGATCTCCGATCGGATCGGCCTGCTGGACAATGGAAAGATTACCGTCGTCGGAACACCGCGGGAGATCGAACAGACGAATCTTCCGCTGATCCGGCAGTTCATTACCGGGAGGACGGCGTGAAGTCGTACGAAAGGCGTGCAGCAAGCAGCGTCCCTTCATGAGTCTCGCTGAGCGCTGAACGCTCGTCAGGAGATACACAGATATGCTGGAACGTGAACGGTTGATACGATTGCGCGTGGGAATCTTTGTCCTGGGGCTCATGGCGCTTTTTATCGTCTTTGTACTCACCATCGGAAGTCAGAGCCGAATCTTCGAGCGCCGCTACAGCCTGCATACCTTTTTCGGTAATATCGAAGGGTTGAACGTCGGCGCACCAGTTCGTCTTGCCGGCACCTCCGTCGGCTCGGTTCGTGATATTACCTTCAGTCAGGACCTGACCAGCAAGAAGATCCGGGTCACCATGAATCTCGACGCTGCTCTTCAGGACCGGATACGGGAGGATTCGATCGCAAGCATCGGGACCATCGGCCTGGTCGGAGACAAGGTGATCGAGTTAACGGTGGGCAGCCTCGATAAGCCGATCCTGCTCCCAGGGGCGGCGATCCCAAGCGTCGATCCACCGGACTATGCGACGCTACTCCAGAAAGGCGATCAGATCGTCAATAACGTCGTAAAGATCTCAGACGCCTTGAATCAGCTCGTCGGAGGAGGAGCGGGGGCTGGGACGCAGCAGGACCTCGCCGAAAGCATCGCTTCGTTCAACCGAATTATGGGAGAGATAGAACAAGGAACCGGGCTGCTCCACGCAATGGTCTATGAGAAGCGCTCAGGCAACATCCTGAAAGAGTTATCTGAGGCGACTGTCGCCCTCCAGCAGCTATCCAATCTAATGAAGGACTTCCAGCATCAAAAAGGGTTGGCACATATCCTGTTTGCGGATCCACGGGCCGAGTCGGTCATGGCAGATCTCGAGCAGACCTCAAAAAATCTCAAGCTGGTGTCGTCCCGCCTGGCTCAAGGGGAAGGAACGCTTGGAGCGCTCATCGACGATCCTACACTGTACGAGGATCTGTCGTCCCTCCTGCAAGGCGCGAATCGCAGCCGGATCCTGCGAGGCCTGATCCAGTCTACCAGGCGGTCCGGCGCCTCCGCCGAGCCGCAATGAGTCCATCCTCTCCGGTATCGGTCATTATCCACGGCCACTTCTATCAGCCGTCGCGCGAGAATCCCTGGACCGATGAGGTCGAGCAGCAGCCTTCTGCCGCGCCTGCTCACGACTGGAATCAGCGGATTACCGCGGAGTGCTACACGCCAAATGGATGGGCCCGACTCCTGGACGACGAAGGTCGGATCGTCAAGCTGATCAATAACTATGCCGGTATCAGCTTTGATATCGGACCGACGCTCTTCCGCTGGCTCGAGCGTAAGGCCCCTGAGACCGTTCGCCGCATTATCGAGGGCGATCGCGAAAGTGTGGCTCGGTGTGACGGCCACGGCAACGCGCTGGCCCACCCGTACGTTCATGCAATCCTGCCGCTTGCCGACCCCAAGGACCGCGCTACACTGGTCAAGTGGGGGATCGTCGAGTTCCGATCCCGTTTCGACCGTGAGCCGGAGGGGATATGGCTTCCGGAAACGGGTGTGGATCTGGCAACGCTAGAAACGCTTAGTCAACACGGTATCCGTTACACCGTCCTGGCACCCTGGCAGGCGACCCGCGTTCGTCCGCTGAGAGGAGGACGGTGGCATGATTTGGGCTCGGACTGGATTGATCCAACGCGCCCATACATGTGCCGCCTGCCTAATGGAGGCACGATCAATCTGTTTTTCTACGATGCGGCCCTGTCCCGCGGTATTGCCTTTGACGGCCTACTGCAGGGCTCCGATCGTCTTACCGGCCGACTGACTGATGTCGCCCACAACACACCCTCGCACCTGCACATCCTCTGTACAGATGGAGAATCGTATGGGCATCATACCAAGTTTGGAGAACGTGCGCTGGCCGTCCTGCTGGCGAAAGAGACCGCGCCGAAGAAGCTCGCAGTCACCAACTTCGGAGCCTACCTCGCAAGTACGCCCCCCGCACATGAGGTCGCCATTCGAGAGGAAAGCGCCTGGAGTTGCGCTCATGGCCTGGGGCGATGGAAGGAAGACTGCGGGTGCAGCACCGGCGGCCAGCCCGGCTGGCGTCAAGGGTGGCGCGCCCCCTTCCGTGGAGCCATCAATAGTCTTCGCGATAACCTTCAGCACCTCTTCGCAGAACACGCAGGTCTGTTGTTCACCGATGCCTGGGCCGCGAGGGACGGCTATATCACCCTGCTCCTGGATCGAAGCAATCCATCAATCGAAGAGTTTTTTAGTACGTACACCAATCACTCGCTCTCACAGCAAGAACGAGCAACAGCGCTGCAACTACTGGAGATGCAGCGGCATGCCCTCTTGATGCAGTCCAGTGACGGCTGGTTTTTTACCGATATTGCCGACATCGAGGCCGTGCAGAACCTCAAACACGCAGCGCGGGCTCTCGATCTGGCATCCGCCTTTGCGACGATCAACCTGGAGACAAGGTTCTTGGCCAAGCTTCAGGCCGCGAAAAGCAATATTCCTTCCGAACGTGACGGCAGGCGCATCTGGGAGGTCCGGATTCGCCCCACACGGGTCGACCTGACTCATACCGTCGCCCTTTACGCCATGCGATTGATGGCAGAGGACCTGCCTGATCCTCATCAAGTACATACCTTCAATCTCCATCAGCTGAGCCTTGAACGCCTGCCCCTCATGAATGGGGCAATGATTATTGGCGGTGTCGAGGCATCTTCATCCCTTACCCTGGAGCGTGGGATGTTCGGGTTTGCCCTGAAGTGGCTGGATGCCGATGGAATGTCCGGCTATCTCTTTCCGTGGGAGGGCAAGGAGAATCTTTATCGATGGCGAGAGATTGTTGAGGGACAGATGGACGATGTCTCGCTACCGGACGATACCCAGGCAACATCGATCACATTGAAGATACTGTCCGCGGAAGAGCGACAGCATGTCTTGATAGCGCTCTTCGAAAGATGGGAAGTGCTCCATACACACTACAATGAGTTGGCGGCACGAACTCGAGGATTGCTCCGGGCTTTCTTCGATGGGGGGCTCGATCCCCCTGAGAGACTGAAGGCTCCGGCGAGACTGATTGTCGCTCGCAACCTGGAGGCGTCGTTACAGCAGTGGCTCACTGATGGCGAGACCGATCTGTACCGCAGCCTCCTGGTACTGGCTAACGAGGCGAAGCGGCTCAGTCTTCCGCAGCAGGAGTCGCTGCAAGATCTTCTGTCTGGAGCATTCCAGGTACGGATGAGGCAGCTGCGCGAGCGTCCGGACATGGATACACTTCGGGAGATACAAGAGGTTGTCGACCTTGCCGATCAGCTGGACTATACTCTGGACCAGCCGGAATCGGTTATCCTGATATATGAGATACTGACACACGATGTGCCGTCGCTGATCGAACGGGTGCTTCAGGCCGAATCGAGGGAGGTATCCGACTTGGTGGCGGCTATTCTTCGTCTGGGCGAACGGTTCGGATTTTCAGTCGGAAGACTTCGGCAGAGTCTTCGCCCAATCGAAGAACAAATGGCGGCAGATCCCAGCCTCTGGCCCTGAGGGCAGTTTTCAGCTATCAGGGGTCAGCGGAATAGGGTGTTGCGCGCTGCACTCTCATCGGGCAGGGCAAGCCCTGCCCCTACGTTGATGGTTTCCTAAGGAGTAAACGTGATAGAAGGCTTAGGCGGCGGAACACTCGTCCTGGAGACGATATTCATCTTTATACTGATTTTGATCAACGGCTTCTTCGCCGGCTCAGAGGTCGCCATAATCTCCCTCCGTCGAAGTCGGGTGCAGGAGCTTGTAGAGGCAGGCGATAGCCGGGCATCGACGGTCCAGCGGCTCAAGGATGACCCTGACCGATTTCTGGCTACTATCCAGATCGGGATTAATCTTGTCAGTACGCTGGCCTCCGCGATCGGCGGGGCACTTGCCGTAAGGGTGATCCGCCCCCTGCTTGATCGTCTTCCGGGTGGCGGACTGGGGTCGGCAGGTGAGCTGATCGCCCTTGGAACGGTGGTTCTTGTCATTACCTATCTCACGATCGTCTTCGGAGAGCTCATCCCCAAATCGCTTGGCCTCCGCTATGCGGAACGGGTTGCCCTCGTAATCGCCGGACTTCACGAGGCCCTCGGCCGGTGGTTCTCGTTGTTCGGTCGTCCGTTGATCGCGTCAAGCCGCCTGATCCTTTCGCTCTTCCGTGCCGCCCCTCAGGGGACGACAGGGTTTGTCAGCGAGGCGGAGATCAAGCTGATGGTTCAGGAAGGAAAGGAGCAGGGGATCTTCGATCAGACGGAGCAGGAGCTGATACATAGCGTCTTCGAATTCACGGAGACATCGGTAAAGGAGGTTATGATCCCTCGCCCTCAGATTGAGGCGATTGAGCGGGAGACCCCGCTGACAGAGGTGCTGAAGTTCGTCGTAGAAACGGGTTACTCCCGCTACCCCGTCTATCACAAGAGTCTCGACGATATCTGCGGCGTTCTGTACTACAAAGACCTGCTGCGGCTCCAACCGGAGGACCGCGAGATCTCCCTCAACACCCTCGTGCATCCTGCCTACTTTGTTCCGGAAACGATGCAGGTCAGCCAACTCCTGAAGGAGCTGCAACGGCGGCGGCTCTCGCTGGCGATCGTTGTGGATGAGCACGGGGGGGTAGACGGCCTGGTCACCATGGAGGATCTCCTTGAAGAGATCGTGGGAGAGATTCATGATGAGTACGAAGCGACCGAAAAACCGGTCGAACAACTGAGGGACGGCTCGCTCATCATCGATGCTTCACTGAACATCAAAGACCTGCACGATGAGTATGGGTTGCCATTTCCTGAATCGCCGACCTACGAGACATTGGCGGGCTTTATGCTGACTCAGCTTCAGCGGATGCCCAAGGCTGGCGACATCATCAGCTACCAGGGTAAGAAGCTGACGATCGTTGACATGGAAGGTCGACGGATCGCCCGAATTAAGGTCGAGGATCTGCCGGCTATGCATCAAGTCGGAGACACAACATGAACCAGTTCTCCCTGATAGGCTTCCTGATTCTCGCAGTGATCATTGCAACCTTTTCTGTTCAGAACTCTGGTGAAGCGATTGTAAAATTTATCTGGTGGCAGTTTCAGAGTTCGCTGGTCGTTGTCATCCTGATTTCGACCGCCCTCGGAGCAATCATGGCATTCCTCTTAAGCCTGCCCGGAACCTTCCGGCTGCGCATGCGCTTGCGAGAGCAGTCTCAACACAGTACGGAGTTGGAGCGGCGACTTCGGGAGTGGGAAACGAAACAGACCAAAGACACACCAAGCACTCAATAATCGATCGAGAATGGGACTACTCTGTACATCCTCATTGACTCGTCAGGCCGCTCATGATTACTGGGCCCTTCGACAAGGCTCAGGACGGACCCGTCGAGATGCGAGCAAGCCTTTGCACGACAGTCTCTTTGGTGTACAATATCTGCAAATAGATCGCACAGCCTGAACATCTTCATTACAGTTGCAACTGAAGGAGGAAGTGGGTGATGAAATACCTGATGGCGTTATGCTCCTCGGCGCTTCTGCTTGTTACCTGGACGTCCCAGGTCGGCGCCCACGGCGGTGAGTCGATGGGTGGTATGGATAAAGGGGACGCGTGTGTCCAAAAGAGGGGCCACTACATGGTTCACTTTTCGGCCTACCAGCAACAATACGGCGAAGCAGTGATCGGCATGTTGCAAGAAGTAGGATCCGAAAAGCTAAAACGGGAATTCCAGTCGTATTGTGAAGGGGTTCCGAAGACGGGCAAGATGGCGATCACCTTTGACCTGCTCAATGAAGAGATGCGAGAACTACCCATCTCCGTTCAGATTGTGGAGGCCGGCGAAGACCAAGGCAAAAGCCATGAAGAAGGCCAGGGGGAACATGCCCATGCTGTCGTCTCACTACCTCCGACGGTGTACCGCGACGGAACAATCAGGCTCAACGCCGATATTCCGACAGCCGGTCATTATAAGGTTATTATGAAGTTGGAAGATGTCGGACCAGGGATTGCGCATAAGCCTCATACCGCCGCCGATCCGGGAGAGTGGCACCTGGTCAAGCACACCCACGGCAGCAATGACCCAACAGAGGCGGACATACACGCCGTTGATCCTACATTTACCATGCCCTTTTCAGTTGGCATCCAAACACAGGCGGGCGGTTCTTCATTTGTAGCCACCGTTGGGCTTCAGGTGATCGGCACAGTATTTGGATTGACGGTCCTCGTTGGCGGCCTCATATTCTTCAGGAACGGCAAGCGGAAAAAGGCGGCGTAGCAGTGCAGTAAAGGCTTACCCGGTTTTCCCTCCAGTACCGGCAAGAACTCGGTCGATCGAGTGCAGCATTCCGGAAACGCGGCACTACACCGATGTCTACTTCGGCGCCGGCCTCTTGGGTCCGAAGACCATCCTGGCCCACGCCATTCATGTCACCCCCGATGAGCGGCGCCTGCTGGCGGACACGCAGAGCTGTTTATCTCACTGCCCCACCTCTAACCTCTTTCTCAAGAGCGGACTCATGCCCCTGCGCGAACTGCTGGATATGGGGCTACGTATCGGTTTAGGGTCGGACGTGGGCGGTGGGCCGACCCTGTCTCCGTTTGAAGTCATGCGCTCGGCGATCTATACACATACCGCCCGCCGTTTTCTCCCCGACTTCGGCGGTAGAGACATTTCCCCGGCCACCGCCTTTTATATGGCGACACTGGGAGGAGCACAGGCGTTAAGGCTGGACGACAAAATCGGCAGCCTGGTGCGCGGTAAAGAGGCGGACTTCATCGTTGTGAATCCACAACGACTCAGCCCGTTACCGTCAGAAAAAGAGCCGGAGATCCTCCCCGATACCCTCCTCTCCCGCCTGATCTTCCGTGGTGACGACCGCATCGTCGAGCAGACCTACGTTCAGGGCGCCCTCTGCTACGACCGCCGTACGCACGGGAACAATGAGAGGTAGGGCTGAACACAAGTCTGCTCACGGAGTGCCAAGCCGCACCCGAGCCCTGCACACATCCTGTCGTCGAACGAGTTGCAAGGCATTCTCGGCCTCCTACACTCCGACCGGTTTGCGGATTTCAGACCTTCGGAATACCCTTGGCGTTCAGCCGAGGCACCTGATAGTCTTTGGCCCATTCCATGCAGCGCTAATAGCGCTATGATACAATCTGTTCATAGGGGGTCAAGGGCTTGACGCAAGAAGAACGTCCGCTTAGCAAAGTTGTCCCAGCCTTAGTGGCAGCATTGGTTTGCGACGCCGCCGTGACTGATCCGGCCACTGGGAAGAATAACCTTATTGGGATATTTGATCGAGTGAATGTACGCACTTTCCCTAGCCAGCATCCGATGTCCGTGTACGTGAAGCTAACCGATGCGGAGGGGTCTTACAGGATCCAGGTTCGTTACGTACAGACAGGCTCAGGCGAAGAATTGGCTCGAGCAGAGGGAGAGGCAGCATTTGCTAATCGGCTTGGTTCGTTAGGTTTTTTGATATCGCTTCCGTCGCTGCCTATCCCATCAGAGGGCCGCTACGAGTTTCAGGTCTTTGCCGATGACATTTATCTGGGTGGGACGTTTATCGACGCTGTCGCATAGGTACAGCCATAGGGAGATAAGCCGATCATGCAGGTTATAGAGATCACGCAACTTCCAGGGCAGTCCTCAAGATCATTCGACAATGAAGCAGTAACGTCTGAGCGAAGGTTCTTAGAAATTCCGATTGCGTCTCTTATTTCTCTTGAAGATGCTTTGCTTGTCAGAGTAAGTCCCGTACTACCGGATCACATCCTCCTCGGCTCATTGCGGGATGGACGCTTGCGAGTGCAAGCTCCCATTACGGTCAAATTAACAAAGGAAGACCAACGCGTTATCGCCGAAGCCACAGAGCTTAACGAGTTTGGCTTCGGCACAAACCTCTCCGAAGCGTTGCGCGACCTCCAGAGATCCATTGTCGAACTCTACTTTACCCTTGAGGCGGAGCAGGATTGGCTCGGTCCAGATTTGCAGAGGGTCTGGGCTACGCTTCAGACAAAACTTTCACGCCGACCGTAAGCATTAAGGCCAAGGAATTTGATCGCCTGGTGGCCAAGTTTGGTTTCAGGATACGCGACAACGGAGACCTGCTCGCATGGTTCGAGTATGAAGGTAAGATCGTTACCCGCACGAGACGGTCGAAGGGCTTCGGCGACCCCCCAATGCAGCACAGCATCCGGCAACAATTGAAGCTGAACGAAGAACAGTTACGGCAAGCCGTCGGCTGCCACCTTACTAAGGATGACTATATTCAAATCCTAAGAGGCAAAGGCCTGATTCCTTCTTAGGTTCTTGCCCCCGCGTTTCATTTTTATCCATGCCCACCCTATCGCGACATTTATCAAACCCGCTTCCTGTAGTGCTGTCCCACCTTGATTGCGAGCTGAATCTTCTCAAAGTCGGCAACTGATCGAGAAACGGCGAGGTATACGCGGGTGGGGAGGGGTCAATCTCCGACCCAACTCGTGAGGGACAATAAACCCGTCACCTTGCTCTGCACTGTCCGCCGGGGGTTGTGTCGCGTAACTCCTCACCGGTTCACATGGGACCTGTCCGGACTCGATGAGGTCTTAGGGCGCGGACGCCACTTTCGCGCCAGACGCTGGGCCTCCGCGATCTGCGTGGAAGTCATGCGCCTAGCCACAAAGGCCCGCCCTTCTCCAGCCTTATCAACCCCTTGCACCTCAGCAAGATTGAACCAGAGATGAGCCTGCACAAGGTCCTGTGAGACGCCCCTGCCATTACCATACATCCATCCGAGGTTGACCTGTGCCGCTGCGAATCCCTGCTCAGCGGAGAGACGGTACCACCTAGCTGCCTCTCGGTGATCTTGGGGAATACCTCGACCCGTGTCGTACATATACCCAAGCATCCACTGCGCATCCTTGAAGCCTTGCTCTGCGGCACGACGGTACTACTTGAAGGTCTCGCGATCATCCTGTGGTACGCCTTGGCCATTCGCATACATTCCTCCGAGGTTATACTGTGCTGCTGTGTGCCCCAACTCGGCCAGCGGCCGAAACTCACGCAAGGCGACCGCGTAATCGCCACGCTCCCAGGCAGCAACACCCTCGTCGAATCCGGCCCACGCTGGCCCAGATTGTAGAAACGCAAGAGTAGCCCAAAGACAGCAGATCCCCGCCGACAAGCCTAGCCGTCTGAGTTTCAACCGTCTTATCATCATCCTCCCCGACCAGCCTTTTCGCCCCACCAGCGCCGCCCCTTGCTTCTCGGATGGTTTACCCTATACCAGACCGCTGTCCACCATCTCGTCGCCCGCCTTTTAAAGCGGAGGCCGTTCTATCTCCGGGCTCTCCTGCCGCCAGGTCAACCTTACGGTGTAACTCGCCTCGATGCTCGCTTTTGCGACCACCAGCGTGTTTAATTCAGCCGACGCCTTCAACCCAAAGGTGACCTCTATCTCATCAGGGGCCTCGTACAGGCCGCGCACCTTGTCCATAATGACAAGCGCGGCGTCGCGCGCATTCTCGACCGCCTGCTCAAAGGTCTCGCGCGCCCGTTCGGCCACCTCGCCCACACCGGCTTTGACGATACCACCATCAGGCTCATCGCTTTCGATCACGACCGTGCCCCCATCGGGCAAATCGAACTGAACATAGCGGCCCATCGTATCCTCCAATCCGCATGATTATCATGTTGATTATCGCGTTGTTTTGACATTATCGTCTTTTCGCCACGCGGCTCCTGGTGATGACTACGTTTATTACCACATAATGGGTTGTTATTGCCACGTTTCTCCCAGGAAGCGCTCCGACTCATTCCCTTGCAGCGAAGTTCCCCTTTCTCTCCAGGACGATTCAATCTCTGGGTGGAAACCCCATAATTTCCAAGGTTTTCCCTTGACAGACTGGAGGTTAAGTTGTTAGCCTGTACGGCGTTCAGGCTTTTCAAGGAATCCGCCAAATTGTAAGCTACGAGTATTCCTCTCTCGCTTTCTCAAACATACGGGCATGATTGTGAAAAGCTCAGCAAAGCACGTGATGACGTTTCAAGAGCTGATCCTCGCATTGCAGCAATTCTATGCAGAGCGTGGATGTGTCATCCAACAGCCGTACGACGTAGAGGTGGGTGCGGGAACAATGAATCCTGCGACCTTTCTGCGAGTCCTTGGTCCTGAACCGTGGAACGTCGCCTATGTCGAGTCGACGCGGCGTCCTGCTGATGGACGATACGGAGAAAATCCGAATCGCCTCCAGCACTACTACCAGTACCAGGTCATCATGAAACCATCTCCCGATAACATTCAGGAGATCTACCTGGACAGCCTTCGGAGCCTGGGTATCGACCCGCTCAGGCACGATATTCGTTTCGTAGAGGACGACTGGGAGTCACCGACCCTTGGCGCTTGGGGTCTCGGCTGGGAGGTCTGGCTGGATGGCCTGGAGATTACCCAGTTCACCTACTTCCAGCAGGCCGGCGGTGTCGACCTGAAACCGATCTCTGCAGAGTTGACCTACGGAATCGAGCGAATCGCCATGTTCCTGCAAGGAGTAGACAGCGTCTACGATCTAACTTGGGTAAAGGGCGTGACGTACGGCGACATCCATCATAAGAGCGAGGTAGAGTGGTCGGTCCATAACTTCGAGGAAGCCGATGTGGCGCTTCAGTGTCAGCTGTTCGACCAATATGAGCAGGAAGGACTTCGCCTGATCGGCAAGGGGCTGGTGCTGCCGGCATACGACTACTGTCTGAAGTCCTCGCATACCTTTAACCTCTTGGATGCCAGGGGAGCAATCGGCGTCACTGAGCGGACCAGCTTTATCGGTCGTGTCCGCAACCTTGCGCGTCGCTGCGCCGAAGCCTATCTGAAGCAGCGTGAAGAGGCGGGCTTCCCACTCATGAAGGCGTGGCAGCCATAACCCGAGATACGGGGCAATCCCATGACCCACCAAGACCTGCTGCTTGAAATCGGAACCGAGGAGATCCCCTCCAGCGACATGACATCGGTTCTGAAGGATCTGGAGGGTCGGGCGTGCCGCCTTTTTGACGAGCAACGCCTCGTTTTTTCTGGTATACAGACGCTCGGTACTCCTCGACGCCTTACCTTATATGTCGAGCGGCTTGAGCAGAACCAGAGTGATCTCGTCCGTGAGGTGGTAGGACCACCCAAGGCGGTCGCATTCGATCAGGAGTGCCGCCCTACCAAGGCGGCGCTTGGTTTTGCCAAGGCGCAGGGCGTCCCCGTGGAGGACCTCCGTGTCAAGACACTTGATCGGGGAGAGTACATCGTAGCAGCCATCGTGGAACGAGGTACTCGCCCGGAAGAGATATTGCCAGTTATCCTGCCTCACCTGATCACATCGCTCTCCTTTCCAAAGTCGATGCGGTGGGGACAAGGCACAATCCGATTTATCCGTCCGATCCGGTGGCTTGTCGCCCTGTACAGTGGTCGGGTCATCCCTTTTGAAATCGATGGGGTACAGAGCGGAAATAAAACGTTCGGGCACCGATTTCTGAGTCGTGGTCAGATCCGCGTCAGAGGCTTCCAGGATTATATCGAAAAACTGGAAGAGCGGTATGTGATCGTGAATCAACATCATCGACGGAAACTGGTGATACAACTGGCTGAAAAGGCTGCGGCTAAGGTCGGTGGAAAGCCGATCTTCGACGATGAGTTGATAGAGATGGTGACCTGCCTGGTGGAATACCCCACCGCGGTCTGCGGCCGCTTTGAGCAGGAGTATCTCAGCTTACCTCGTGAAGTCATCATGACCCCTATGCGGAAGCAGCAGCGCTATTTTCCAGTAGCTGACGATGCCGGCACACTCCTCCCATATTTCGTGACGATTTCTAATATGAAGGCGAAAGATATGGAGGTCATTCGCGACGGCAACGAACGGGTCCTGAGGGCGCGGCTGAAGGATGCCGCATTTTTCTTCGAAGAGGATCGCAAGGTCCAGCTTTGCGAGCGAGTGCCGCAGCTGAAGGGGATTACCTTCCAGGAACAACTTGGCTCGATGCTGGAAAAGGTCGAGCGGCTTACCACGCTGACCGCTTACCTTGCTGAGCAGATTGCTCCTCACCTCCTTCATGATGCCTGTCAGGCGGCTCGGTTATGCAAGGCCGATCTTGTCACAACGATGGTGAAGGAATTTCCAAGCCTGCAAGGGGTCATGGGCCGTGAGTATGCTCAACTATCTGGGGAATCGGCGGCTGTGGCTCAGGCGATTGAGGAACACTATCTTCCCCGCTTTGCCGGAGACAGACTCCCGAAATCGCTGGTGAGCGCTCTCGTCGGTATCGCCGATCGGCTCGACACGATCTGTGGCTGCTTCGGTATCGGGCTGATACCGAGCGGATCAGAAGATCCGTACGCGCTTCGAAGACTCGGACAAGGGATTATACAGATCCTGCTCAACACAGGCATCGATCTGCCGCTCTCGCAGCCGATATGTAAGAGCCTGGAGCTCTTTGGTGATCGCTTGACACTGCCTCGAGAGCGTGTCGCGCAGGAGATCATGGAGTTTCTGGAGGCCAGACTCCAGACGATCCTGATAGAACGGGGTGTGCCAGGCGATCTCGTCGAGGCTGCGCTGTCCGTCAATGCAGAACGGGTCGCTGATGCCGGTAAACGCGCCGAGGCCCTGGCGACCTTCAGACGGGAGGCTGATTTTACAGAACTGGCAGCCGCCTTCAAACGGGTCATCAGAATCCTTCCCAAGGGGTTCTCTCAATCGGTTGATCCGAGGCTGTTCGTAAGCAGTGCCGAGCGGGCGCTTCATGCCGAGGCCACTACGTTGAGGGTCGAGACGGAACACTTGATCCAGGCCGGCGACTACGTTCGGGCTCTGCAACTCATCGCCGCAATTCGCCCCATTGTCGATATGTTCTTTGAGGAGGTTCTGGTAATGGTAGAGGATCGCAATCTGCAGGAGAACCGTTTGGCTATCCTGAAGGAGGTTGCGAATCTATTCTGCGGAATCGCGAATTTCAGCAAGGTGACGGCATCGTAATGCGCCCTTCGTTGCCGGCAGAACGCGGTACTGCTTGGCACTGGCTCGTACAGGTAATATGATAGACGCAGAAATCGTAGAGCGAATCAACCGGGGTATCATCCTCAGGACCGGCGCATATCTGACAAATGATCACTTCGTATTGTCTTCCGGACGTCATACTCAGGAGTATATAGAAAAGGCATTAGCCACTACCGAGCCGGCCTTCACGGAAGGGTTGGGAGACGTCATCGCAAAGCATTTTGCTGAGGAACCTATTGACTTGATCCTGACGACCGGCTACGGCGCTTCACTGCTTGGCCATTGCGTGGCACGTGCCCATCCTTTGCGGCCTCGCTTCATCTATGCCAACAAGCAACGCAACGAGTCCGGTGTCAGCCAGGTTGCGCTTCCGAAAGAGTTCCGACAGTATTTTGTCGGCAGCCCGAAGGTGCTGATTGTCGAAGACATCGTGACAACCGGTGAGACCGTCAAGGGGCTCATCGCGCTGGTAAAATCGTTGGGTGGAACGGTGGTTGGGATCGGAACGCTTTGGCGGCGCATTCGAAAGGTGCATTTTAAATTCCCTTTTTTCACACTGGTTGACCGGGAATTTCCGACCTACGCCCCGAAGAACTGTCCGATGTGCCGCCGAGGGATACCGATTAATCAGGAATTTCTCTCAGAGCCCGGTCCACAGAAGCCTCATCGAATAAGGACCGGCAGGACCGGCACCGACTGATGATCGCGCCAAGGGTCAGTAGCGTAACTCAGCGCCTTTCGACTGTGGGTACTATGACCATCGAGTGGGAAGAGTGCCATCACTCCGGAGAGTGGTCTCCGGAAAATGGCGGCGTCTTCTCACATATCATACAAGCAACAAGCAGAACATTCGAGCCGATACTCCCCTGTTCAAATTCCGGCTGCCAAGGCGGCGGGTTTGAAATCCTGGAAGTGGTGGAGTCGATGATCAGTCATCGGCTCAAGGAAATGACCGGCATGTTGGTCTGCATCGGTTGGGAACACACAAAAGCGAGACTGTCGGAACCCTCGCCCTGTACTCGAGCGATCAGTTACCGAATTGGACTGACCTCACATAAGAAAGCCGGTATGCCACATGATGCCAAGGGATAGGCTAACGATAGATGAGTTTCATGCTAAAGATGCTCACACTCCAGAGGAGACCTGTATGATCAATGTATTGAGGCGAATACCTGTGACTGTCTGGCTGGTCGTATTGACACTCCTGGCACCTGTTCTCTCATGGGCTGAGACCTCTCAACAGGCAGCAGTCACGCTCGGGCGAGAGACCGAACTCCTCGCCGTCCGCGCCCTTGCCTTTGCCGGCACTGAGGGACCCCCACCGGCTGCGAAGAGCAGCCGACCGACGCTCCGACCCGAGGAGGGATTCCAGGCAGGAACGTGGCATTTGGGCGCAAAAACCGGCTACGTGATGAGTCACAAGCTCTATGGCCCAAAAAACGCGGACGTCGACTTCGCCCCGCTGTTCTTACAGATCGGTTACACGTTAACCGATGTCCACGGTTCGTTCCCGGTTCGCGGAAGCCTGGAACTAATCTTCGAGCCAACCTTCATGCTCGTCACCAAACCGTCGGATACCTTTGGGAAGGGCGCAAGCCTGCTGCTTCGCTATAACTTCGTTACAGGAACCCGGTGGATGCCGTTCTTCGAATTAGGTATCGGTCTCTTGCATTGGAATATGCGTGTCGAGGACGTCCTCGGATCCGAGTTCAATTTCACGATCCTGGGCGGTCCCGGAGTTAATTACTTCGTCACCGATAACTGGGCAGTAACGGGGCAGTTGGGATTGTGGCATGCCTCGAATGCCGGCCGCAAAGAACCCAACCAGGGCATCAATTCGGTCATGTATCTCTTAGGGTTCGCGTACTACTTCTGAGCGATATTACTCTCTGCTGCCGCCGCGAACCCATTTGTTTGGTGTACCGTCAAGAGGAGAGCCCTCGCCTGGACGCCATAGGACCGACTGCTCAATCTGCCTGGCAAGGGTAAAGTCTTTTTCAGTGATCCCCCCGGAGGCATGAGTCCTGAGTTTCACCCAGACCTTGCCCCACGTCACCTCCAGATCCGGGTGATGCCAGGCGGCCTCGGCCAGGTAGGCAATCGTGTTGACCAACATGAGCGTAGTCGGCCAACCGTCGGTATTAAACTTCCTCCTGATCCATCGTCCCTCCAGATACCATCCTGGTAGTTCTTGCTCTAAACGTTTCACCACTTCCTCATCAGCAATGACCGGGCACTCCTTGGCTTGTGACATAGGCCTATCCCCCCCTTTCTCTCCTGAACCACTCAGTACCCACCTCTGACTCGAAATGTATGGTAGGAGTCTCTGACGGGCAAGCAAATTCCGTCGCAGCCATTAGACGGGCAATCGAAGACCCGCAATGCACGCTTCCCGGTGCGGTGCGTCTTCATAAAACAGATGCGCCTCAGGAACGTTCCCTGAGGCGCATATTCTGCTGTACCCGTACGCGGCAGAGGCCCGATATGGCTCTGTGCCGGCACGACCTTTATGAATAGTGTATCTGCTGGTGCTTCACGCCTTCGTAGCGCGTTCCAGCGATCTCCTTCAGGCGCTTCAAATCATGCCGTGCTTCCATCCATCGTACTCCTCCAGAAACGGAACGCATCATGAGAGAGGTGGTTCGCGCGTAGCCTTCCGTATAGCGAACACCACGAAGCAGTTCGCCATCGGTGATACCGGTTATAGCAACGAACACATTACGACCCTTGCAGAGGTCGTCCAAGGTCAAAATGCGATCCGGATCGTGCCCCTCCGCCTCGAGGATCTGTCTATCCTGTTCATCTCTCGGCCAGAATCTGCATTGCATCTGACCGCCCAAACACTTCAATGCGCAGGCGACAAGCACCGCCTCCGGCGAGCCCCCGACCCCCATAAGGACGTCAATACCGGTATCTTCCTCCATCGCCGCCATCACCCCGGGCGCAACGTCCCCTTCGCTGATCAGTTTGATCCTGGATCCAGCCTCCTTGACCTCTTTGATCAGGCGCTCGTGGCGCGGTCGATCGAGCATGACCACTGTCAGATCATCCACCTCACGACCCTCAGCCTGAGCGATCCGCTGTAGATTCTCTTTGACGGGGGCATTAATATTAATGACGCCTGCGGCTTTCGGACCAACGACGATCTTGTCCATGTAGGCGAGTCGGGTAGAAAACAGCGTATGCCGATCGGCAAGCGCGGCAACAGCGATCGCACCAGGCCGGCCATTGGCGAGGAGCGTCACGCCGTCAATCGGATCGACGGCAACATCGAGATCTGGAGTGGAACCTGTACCAACCCGCTCCCCCACGTACAGCATGGAGGCTTGATCCTTCTGCCCTTCTCCAATCACCACCGTACCGCTGATCTCCAACGAACCCAAGGCATGGCGCATCGCATCAACGGCAGCCTGATCAGCACTATCGCGGTCGCGTCGACCCATCAGACGAGCCGCCGCCAAGGCGGCAGCCTCTGTCACTCTGCTGAGTTCGAGGGCCAGATTCCGATCCATTAACTCAGTCACAGTATGGTTTCTCTCCATCTACCCTTCACCCCTCATCCAATCCTGCTCCGGCTCCTCTTACAGGACCTCACCTATGCGATAAGCTCCATAGATCGAGATGCTACATGTTCTGCCGTAAAGCCGAATTGCTGCATGAGGACTTGATACGGGGCCGAGGCGCCGAATCGGGTCATGCCGATGACCCCTCCCTGTAGACCCACATAGCGGTGCCATCCATGCGGTGATCCGGCCTCGATAGCAAGACGAGCGGTGACTGTTGGCGGGAGTACCTCGTTGCGATACGCCTCAGGCTGTTGCTCAAATAACTCCCAACTGGGCATACTCACGACACGCGCCGGGATGCCCGCATCGGCCAGTCGTCCCCTCGCCTCCAGGGCTACCTGCACCTCCGACCCGGAAGCCAGAAGAATGACGCGCGGATGACCATGGTCGGCATCAGCCAGGATATAGCCTCCCTTCAGAAGGAGTTCGGCAGGAGGAAATTTTGTCCGGTCGAGAATCGGGAGCTTCTGCCTGGTAAGCGCCAGCACGACTGGTCCGCTGCGGTGCTCCAGGGCGACGCGCCAGGCGACCGCCGTTTCTGTCGCATCGGCAGGGCGGATAACAGTAAGATTGGGCATAGCCCGAAGGGAAGCCAGATGCTCGATCGGCTGGTGCGTTGGTCCATCTTCACCTAAGCCGATACTGTCGTGGGTAAACACATAGATCACATGTATGTGTGAAAGCGCAGCAACCCGAATCGCCGGACGCATGTAGTCGGAAAAGACGAGGAAGGTCCCGCCATAGGGGATGACGCCCCCATGAAGTGCCATACCGTTCAGGATCGACCCCATCGCATGTTCTCGAACGCCGAAATGAAAGTTCCGACCCCCGGGGCTCGACTTCTGGAAGTCGCCGTATCCTTTCAGGTGGGTGTTGTTCGATGGCGTCAGATCGGCCGATCCGCCGATAAGGCCAGGAACGGATGAGGCGATAGCGTTCAACACCTTGCCTGAAGCCTCGCGAGTCGCCAGGCCCCCATCGGCAGGGGTGAAGTTCGGGATCTTCTCGGCCCAGCCATCCGGAAGTTGACCGCTCATCCCCTTGCTCCACTCTTCGGCAAGTTCGGGATAGGCCGCCGCATAGGCATCGAATCTGACCTGCCATTCGGCTTCCCAGGTACGACCCCGCTCCAGGGCCTCTCGAAAGTGCGTCAAGGCCCCATCGGGGATGTGAAACGCCGGTTCAAGCGGCCAGCCCAAGGTCGCCTTGGTCAGCCGTATCTCCTCTTCTCCAAGAGGCGATCCGTGAGCCTCTGACGTATCCTGCTTATTGGGGCTCCCGTAGGCGATGTGCGTCCTGGCAATGATAAGCGATGGCCGGTCATGCTCGGCCTGAGCCGCACTGAGCGCGGCCTCGACCATGGGGACGTCGTTCCCTTCCACTCGCTGGACATGCCACCCATACGATTCAAAACGCTGACCAACGTTCTCGGTGAAAGCCAGGTCAGTACCGCCATCGATGGTAATCCGATTATCGTCATACAGGTAGATCAGTTTACCCAAGCCGAGGTGCCCGGCGAGCGAGGCCGCCTCGGAGGTTACCCCCTCCATCAGATCTCCGTCGCTCACGATGGCGTACACATAGTGATCGATGATGGGGTACCCGGGCCGGTTGAAATGATGGGCCAAAAATCGCTCGGCGATTGCCATTCCGACGCCGTTGCCAAAACCCTGGCCCAGGGGGCCAGTCGTCGTCTCTACACCTGGCGTCATGCCATGCTCCGAATGCCCCGGAGTTCGACTGCCCCATTGGCGGAATTGCTTAAGCTCATCAAGGGAAAGGTCATACCCAGTCAGATGAAGGAGGCAATACAACAGCATGCACCCATGGCCGGGTGAAAGGACAAACCGATCACGATTCAGCCATGCGGGATGAGTCGGGTTATGTCTAAGGAAGCGTGCCCATAGGACGTATGCCATGGAGGCGGTTCCCATAGGAAGGCCCGGGTGCCCAGAGTTTGCCTTTTGAACCCCATCCATTGCGAGCGTTCGAATGGTATTGATGCATAACTGATCGAGCAACTCCTGATCGGTTTTCACTGATCCCCCCTATCACAATCTTCCAAATACATTGAGGTCATTAAAGACGTAGATGACCTTGTCGTCGTCCCATGTGCGCATCCGCCCGCCTGGGCGATATTATCTGCCGACCTCGCCCTCACCCGTTGTTGCTGGCGATGACGGTCTGCTCCCTTTCGCCACGCCCCATAACCGCTGCTGATCCTGTTGAAGATCACGGGCGCTGATATAGGCCGCAAGATCGGCCATCCGGCACGAATACCCCCACTCATTATCGTACCAGGCCACAACCTTCACAATCCGATCCTTCAGGACCAACGTCATCAGGGTATCCACGATGGAAGAGTGAGAGTTACCCTTGAAGTCCATTGAGACCAGCGGACGGTCACAGACCGCTAGGATCCCGCGAAGTGATCCTTTCGCCGCCTCTCGAAAGGCGGTATTCACCGTATCGATCGTGACATCACGATCAACCTCTGCGACAAGGTCAATCACAGAGACCGTCGGCGTCGGGACACGAAACGCCATCCCGTTGAAGCGACCGGCGAGCTCGGGAATCACCTTCACAAGAGCTCGCGCCGCGCCGGTATCGGTAGGAATAATGTTGAGCGCTGCCGCCCTCGACTCTCGAACGTCCTCTGTCCCGCGATCATGAATTGATTGCGAATTCGTATAGCTATGGACCGTACTCATGAATCCCCATTGGATCCCGAACGTGTCAAGCAGCACCTTCGCCACCGGTGCAAGACCGTTTGTTGTACACGATCCGTTGGAAAGAATCCGGTGTAGGGCCGGATCATATCGTTCCTGATTGACACCGAGGACAACAGTCAGATCTTCATCTTTTGCAGGAGCTGAAATCAGTACTCGTCGTGCCCCTGCGACAAGATGTTTTTCGGCTTCCTGGCGCTTCGTCCCACGCCCGCTGCATTCCAACACGATATCGACCCCGATATCCGACCAGCGGAGCTTGGTCCAATCGCGCTCTCGGAAGACCTGAATCCGCTTCCCATCGACCCGCATACTACCATCGTCGCTTTCCACTCGCGCAGGGAACGGCCCATAATTCGAATCGAATTCCAGCAACAGCGCATCGGTGTGTGCGCCGGCCGGATCATTGATCGCCACCACATCAAGGGCTAACTTCTGCTCCCAGACGGCTCGAAACGCCAGTCGGCCGATTCGCCCGAATCCATTGATAGCAATTCTCGCCATCGATTACCTCTCCGCCATTTCTGCGAGACCTTCCTGCGGGACATTCTGCCGAGCGAATGAGCCCCCGCCAATTCCGCGCTACAGCAATAGCTACATTGCCGTCCGCGCTTCTACTTTTGCGCGGCAGAATTTTACCATTTGCTCCATGATCTGTCTAGCGGTTGTTTTGGAATACAAATCTGGCTTGACATCCGGCGTCCCGGTACGATAGCTTGCAGTGATACGACACAAGGGACCCCATATGAGGAGGTGTAATGGCCGCTTTTCGCATCAGGGTTGATCATGAGAATCTTAAATTCAGCTCAGGCCACTTCGTACTTTTCGGCAATGGCAAGTGTGAGACGCTGCATGGCCACAACTATAGGGCCTGGGTGGAACTGGAGGGGGCGCTTCAGCCAAGCGACTATGTCCTCGATTTCCTCTGCGTCAAGCCGCTCATGAAAGAAATCTGCGAGCGGTTAGACCACCATGTACTGCTACCGACCGAGAATGCCGACTTAAAGATCGAGCCGGGTGATTCGGTCATCGGGGTGACGTATGGTCAAAAGCGGTACAGCTTTCCGGTAGAGGACGTACTGCTGCTTCCGATTCACAACACCAGCGCGGAGCTGTTGGCCAGATATATCTGCGGAGCATTGCGGGAAGAGATCAAGAGCCAATATGGGGGTGAGGGCGTGGTGACGATCAGGGTCGGCGTGCAGGAATCGTTCGGACAGGAGGCCTCGTACGAGGAGGCATTCTAAGGCCCCGCCCCCATGCGAATCAGATCGTGGCGTGTAATGGCGCCGTCGTGCAGTGCGGTTGCCAGCAATACCCCGCAGGCGCCCGCGCGCTTCAGATGTAGCAGCTCTGCGGCCGTTCCGATTCCACCCCCTACAATAAATCCCATTTCTGGCGCAGCCGCCGTGACCCTGCTGAGCAGTGCTGCGCCTGCTCCGGCACTCGTTCCGATCTTGTCCATCTCCAGCAGGATTGCCTCACGAAATCCGAGCGACAGCAGATGCGCGGCTGCCGCGCCCGGGTCCTTCGACTCGGTTGATGGTCCTCGCCAGATGACGGCGTGATCCTTGATGTCGATGCTGAAGATTACCCTGTCAGTTCCCAGCACAACAAGGATCTCTGACACCGCGTCGAAACTCGCCAGCGCCTCCGAGGCGATGATCACCTTCGTCGCGCCGGCATCAAGCAGCCGCCTCGCCTGTAAGGCGCTGTGAATGCCGGCATCCACCAGTAGCTCAAGCTGCGGCAAGGCGGCAGCCGTCTCGCTGATAACGGCCAGATTCTCGCCGCTACCCATGATGGCATCCAGATCGGCGATGTACACCACGTTACTTCCGAGGGTTTCGCAGTACGCCCGCGCAAGAGCGACGGGATCGGCCCCATGGAGCAAAACGCTCTGGATCGGTCTGTACGCCATCCGCTCTCCGCGGCGTGCGTGGACCGCAACCCCCTGCAGAATATCGATGACAGGTATGATCTGTATGGCGGTACTCGCTGCCTCTCTACGATGAAAATCGTTGTGCACGAATCTATCACAGCGGGCGGGCTGGACGGAAGCTCTGTCACGGAACAACTGCTGGCAGAAGGACGCATGATGCTTGAGGCGCTACTCGCCGATCTGCTTGATCTGAAGGAGCACCAGATTGCGGTACAGATCGATCGGAGATACCTCCCCCACCTCCGTACTCGCCCTGAGCTTCGAGTTGTTGACAGTGGGACCAGCTACGCTCAATGCTTCGCACAGATGGTTAAGGAGGCGGATGCCGCATTCCTGATCGCCCCGGAAACAGGCGGCCTGCTCGAAGCGATGACGGCGATGGTCGAGGCCGACGGTACGTTAGTGGTCGGCTCCAGCGCCGCCGCTATTCACGTTGCCAGCGACAAGATGCTGACGTACCAACTACTGAAGGCACACGGTATTTCCACCCCCAGGACGCTCTGTCTTCAGCCTGCTGGCGATCCTGCATCGGTGGGCCATGAGCTTGGCTACCCTGTGGTGGTAAAGCCGATCGACGGGGTAGGGTGTCACGGCGTGTTTATCGCAAGGCAGCAATCGGAATTGGAGCGGACGATCGCGGCGGCCCGCCAGAAGGCGAACGGGACGGCGCTCCTCGCGCAACCATACATCGATGGCGTTGCCGCCAGCGTCTCGCTTCTTACCGACGGCAGCCGGTCTCTTCCCTTGACCTTGAACCTGCAAGAGATCAGGGGACGGAGAAGGCTCAGATACCACGGAGGTCTCGTCCCGTTCGATCATCCGCTCCGCACCCTGGCGTTTCGTCGAGCCGAAGAGGTAGTGCGGGCGATCCCCGGCCTCAAGGGGTACGTCGGCATCGATCTGGTTCTGACCGACCACGACGCGGTGGTCATTGAAGTCAACCCTCGCCTCACAACCGCGTATGTCGGGATTCGAAAGGTCCTTCAGCAGAACCCGGCGGCCCTGATTCTTGGCGCGGTGGCCGGTAAGCTTCCGGATCCTGCCGCAATCCAACTCGTCGGATCGGCGCGGTTTACCACGCGCCCCCGTGATATGCGAACTATGGGGAGTCGACAGTGATACGTGTGATCGGGTGGGACATCGGCGGCGCTAACGTGAAGGCCGCCCGCCTACTGTTTACTGATGGGCGCGTTGAGAGCGGCCGTACAATTCGCCGCTATTTCGAGCTGTGGAATAACGTCGACGGTCTGTGCCGACTCCTCAAAGAAATCTACGGCGATCTGGGACCCACCGATGCGATGGTGCTGACCATGACCGGTGAGCTCTGCGATGCGTTCGATGACAGGGCCGAAGGGGTATCGTACATCATCAGCGCAGTAAGAGAAGCAGCCCCTGAGATCCCGCTGTACACCGTCGATCTCGATGGCCAACTCGTTCGTATGGACGGGAGTGAGGTGGAACTGCTTACCCTTGCGCCGACAAATTGGATCGCCGAGGCACGGGTCTTGGCAAGTCGACAATCGGACTGCCTGATGATCGATATCGGCAGCACCACGACCGATCTGATTCCGATCCTGAACGGAAAGCTCGCCGCACAGGGCAAGCGCGATATCGAACGGTTGGCGCGTGGAGAGCTGATCTATACGGGCGTACTCCGTACGCCTGTTGCTGCCATAGTGTCGCAGATCCCTCTGCGAGGGGCGCTCTGTCGGATCGCGGCTGAATACTTCGCGATCTCAGCAGACATCCATCTGCTATTGGGAAGCCTCACACCTGAAGACTATACCTGTGCGACACCTGACAGCCATGAGAAGACGAAAAGTGGAGCGCTCCGCCGTCTGGCCCGGGTAGTTTGCGAGGACAGCACACATCTGACAGCCAGAGAACTTCACGCCATGGCCTCCTATATCGCCGAGCAACAGATCCAACAGATCGCAGAGGGAATGTTTCAGGTGCTCTCCCGATTCGAGAACGGCCTCCAGATCCCTGTCGTACCGGTAGGAATCGGCGCCTTCCTGGGGGAGGCCTGCGCAAGGCGGCTGAATCTCACAACATGTGATCCTCCGGCTTTAACCGATGACGGATCTGTCTCACTGAGCCCGTGCGCGGCGGCCGCCTACCTGTTGGGGGAGGCACTCTCACGAAGATAAGCGTTCAACAAGGACCAGACGCTGCCCTACTACAAGGTGTTGAAGCGATGAAAATTGCACCGATGAGAGAGGTACGGAACAACTTCGCGAAATATCTGGAGACTGCCGAAGAAGAGCCAGTGTTCGTGACAAAGAACGGGAAGATCACCGCAGTCATTGAATACGTCGAGGATCGCAGCATTTAGGACTACCTCCCCGAAAGGAGCCTGCGCTTCCGTAAAATGCTCGACAAGGTCAAGCGGGAGCGTGACTTCACTTCTCTCGCCGAGTACCGCAAGTCGCGTCTAACCCGTGATCGTGCAGAGCAGCGAGCACAACCAGCGCGGCGAAGCCGTGGCCGAGTTGATGCGCTGGTTATCAGTCGATGCAGGTAAATTTAAATAAATGGTCGCTGTCTCTATTTTGTTCTGAGTTATTGACTCAATTTTGCACTGGCAAGCCGATTAAGACTGACACCGAACTCGGCAGCCTGTATGGCGAGTTTTTGATGAATATGGGGAGGGACCCGCACCATGAATTTGCCGCTAAAATGACGGGATGAGATTGGTTCGGGCATGTCCTCACCTTTCTTATGCATGTCCCTCATGACTTCGTCAACCACTTTACGAATGCCTTTGAGCGCTGATTCCGGTGTTTTTGCCAGCCAACTAAGGCTGGGAAATTCAGCGCAGAGACCGGCATACTCGTTGTCGTCTTCAGACCATGTTACACGGTAGGTGAATTTATCTTTTTTCATGAGTACGATCTACCTCCAATCTTTCTATTGCGAGAAGAACCTGTTTAACCTGGTATGCTTTAGCTTTCCCCTTATCATTTTGAATATTTATCCTTGGATCGCCCTGCCACGGAGTTTTGTAAATTCGATGACTGCTCCCCCCTTGACGAGGTTCGCCAAAATAATGATCGCATACTGTACGTAAATCACTGAATCGGACATCCCGCGGATGCTGACGCATATGAGAGAGCACATCTTCTATTCTACTCATGACTCCATAGTATCACTATTGATATCATCGTCAAGTGCTATATGGGACGCCGGATATGTGGAAGGGATGAAGGATCGCTTGAGAGCATAGGTTGCGGGGGTGTGAGCTGCACTCGCTTTTATACCAGATCGAAATTTAGTATGGTGTCCCCGGAATCCCCGGAATCCCCCCAAGCACCAAGCCAACACCTCGACACCGAACCGGTCCAACTGCTCGGCCATGATATCAAGGTACGCCCTGCGATCAGTGTCATCGCTGAAGATGGGGAGTGAACGTACGCCCCGTTGTATAACATGGTGCGGATATCCCGGCACCACGAGTCTAGCAATACGAGCCATGCGCGACATCTATTAGGTTAACTACGAGGCCGTCAATAGGAATTTAGTATTGTGTCCCCGGAATTCAATAACCCTTTAACTCTTCCACTTCGAACCATGGCAGCAGGCCCGTGGCGGGATGGCAGTTGATGTATTCCAGGTGCAGGTTGTTCCCTGGCACCACCCACACCTCATGCCAAAGCTTGAGGCTGATCTGGAAATTATACTTCTGCGCCATCTTCATGAAGCTGTCGAAGATGGCGAGATGGCTGGGATGCGTTTTCGCCCAGCGCTCCAGATGGCCGAGCGAAAGGAAGTACGCCGCCATGCAGGTCCTTTCGAGCGGTGCGCCTGTTTTCAGATCACATTCGCGCAGGAAACGGCCGACGCAGCAGCCGCTCTCCAGCGGTGTACCGGAAAGGAAGCGCACCCCTTCCGCCAACACCGGCACCACCGAATCCAGGTAAGTGGCGCGTTCCTCGCCTTGGCAGTCGCTCCAATCCTGTGTGTCGCGGACAAAACAGAGGTTGTCAGGCGCCTTCACCCGCAACCGTTTAGCTCTAGTTTCATGCTGCCTCGGCTCGGCTAACACCCAGTCAGGCAAGGCGGGCGACAGCTCATCCGTTTCCGCCGCAGCGATACGGTCGCGCATGGCGCCCCAATAACCGTGCTCATCGGTCATCGGCATCGCAGTGGCTAAATGCGACATGCCGGCTTCGTGGTTTTCGGTGGCATAGAGTGTTTCCAGGAACCGCAACGGAATCTTCGCCACTTCCAGCCATTTTCCTACGCCCTCCTCCAATTGTTCCCGCCATGTTTTGACTGCCGGACTTTCCAGCCAGGCTGCATACCGTTCGGCGCTGTCCCAATAGGCCAAAAGTACATCGTTGCGAACACCTTGCCCATCCTCGAAGAAGGCACGATCGACGTGATTAGCGTTGCCCAAGGTTTGGGCAATGGCATAGAAAGCATGTGGATTGGCCTGCCCGCTCTGCACGCCGATCTGAGCGAAGATAATTTCCTTAATACCGGAAAATTCGGAAGTCCAGGCGGGACTAGGCGGCTGAAAGCCTTCCGGTTTGCGTGAGGGCATGCTGGCGGCTCCTTTTTTGAAATGTTGGGCACTCGCGTCGATGAGCACTACTGACCTGAAAGCGAAGGTATTTCATGCTAACGACTGAGTAGCAATTCTTCCGGCGTTGGTAATTTAAGTTTTTGTTCTACGGGGATACCGCTCCATGAATCGAACGCTTGCTTAAAAAAACTCGCCGCCTCCCAAAGAGTACGGGCGTAAGACCTGCCGCAAGTCGAGTCCGGATCGCATTGGGGAATCAGCTCAAGACCTAACATTTCGTGTTTTATATCGGCCTTTCCATGAACCGCCCAGTATCCTGTGGGTGACATTCCCAATACGGTCAGTTTTGGGTTGACCGCCGAGAAAAAATCGCACGCGGTGCCTTCGGCCATCAAGCTAAGCGTAAGAATTTGATGGGGGATCGATTCGCGCGTCACCGAACGGATGAGATACGCGCCAAGCGCCAGAGTTTCCAAGGTCGGCGGCACGGAGACCGGATCTTCACCGACCGTCAGAATGCCGAACCTACGCATCCATTCGGTAATGTCGGCAGGATGCGTCACTTCCTCGGCCGCGTGTTTACCAAAAGCATCGCGAAAACGCGGGTCTTGGCAGCCACCGTAGCGCAATGCCACTGCCGCGGTAAAGTCGCTGGATAAGTAATACAGCTGCCGAATCCATTTGAAGTCTGCGGCGGAAGAAGCCGCGGCGATTGCCGTGTAAAGCAGGCTCTCTCTGATAACACTTCGATACGCTTCCTGGAGATTCTTAAGCCATTGTCTAGTGGGTATCGTGCTAGTAGTCATAGCAATTTTCCTTTACAAAGGATAGGAAATCCAATGGGCGTAATCGCCCATTTCGGCCGAATGTTGCGCTTGGGGTCACAATAATGGTGACTGTCCCTGTTTGTTCGTGGGACGTCGGATATGTGGAAGGGATGAAGGCCGCTTGAGAGCATAGATTGCGGGGGTGTAATCTGCGCTCGCTTTTATACCAGATCGAAATTTAGTATGGTGTCCCTGGAATCCGACACCGAACCGGTCCAACTGCTCGGCCATGATATCAAGGTACGCCCTGCGATCGCCGTCATCGCTGAAGATGGGGAGTGAACGTACGCCCCGTTGTGTCACATGGTGCGGATATCCCGGCACCACGAGTCTAGCAATACGAGCCATGCGCGAAATCTATTAGGTTCATGACGAGGCCGTCAAGAGAATTTAGTATTGTGTCCCCGGAATCCACGGAATTCACGGAAGCGGGAATATATCGGACACCACCTCCATCGTCAGGTTTGCGTGTCCACGTTCTTGAGAGAGATACTCGGTCCTCTGAACTGCGAGGTTAGGCCCCATCACCAGCCACGGTGAAGCCTTTGGAATTGAACCTTTGCCCTGTCTTCTGGCTGAACGGGCGCGACTGCGATAAGGCTAAGGAATTCGGCGATTGCAGCCGCGTTGACGACAAACACACTCCGCTCTCCAAGATCAGGACCGACGTCCGAGATGAACGCCTTGCGGAAACGTACATAGGAAGTGTTGTCGATTTCCTTTGGCGGCATCACAAACTCGCCACTCTCAAGCGACACTTCTGACGGTTTGTAACGCGCTGTATAAATGGACGCATTGGTGACGATGACAGGTACAATTAGACAGGCTGCAGACGGTGAGGGATCGTGATCCGGTCGGAACCGCTTCTGGAAGTCGAATCCGAAAGCGTCGGATGCGCGAACGACAAGTCCGGCATCGCGTTCCAGGAGTCTCTGATCTCGACCGGAATCACTAGTGCTTACTACGCAGAACTCGGAATACGTCGACGGCGGATTCAGTGCCCACTCTTCGCAATAGAGCTCGATTCTCATCGTTACATCTCGAATCTGTTCAGCACGAAGGCAGCGAAACTTCTCGACCTGTCCGGTATTGTGCAGTCCGAGGGGGCGAAGAAACGTCAATATTTCCTTTCGCGTTTTCTTACATTCGATCGTCAGGAAGAGGCGATCATTGGTAGCGACAATGTCAAGAAACTGATTGTCACCGGTGGAGGTCCGCCAGGGATATTCGGATGCATGGATCGACCATCCCGGAACGTCGCGGATCGCATTCGCAACGGCAGTCTGGAACGGGAATCCGCTGCCTTGGAGCGCGGCGAGTACTGCGTCAGGCACCTTTGTCTCTGTGTCACCGATCATGAGCTTGCGCGGAGCGTATGATTATTATCTATCTATATTCAGTCCTACCGCAGAAAACTAACGCCTCCGGAGAACGAAGTTGCGGCTGTCTCACCACTCGCCATACCTGCATTCTTTTTCTCCTGGAACAGCAACAAAGCGTAAAATCGAGTAGCCAATGTGTAGCATTCAGCTTGCAAGGGTGTCAATGGAAAAGAATGAGCGGATCAGACCGGACAAAATGAGCGCTTGAGGGTGTACTGATGAGTCTGGATTCCGGGGACATAATACTAATTATCAGGAAGCCTCTTTGGTCGGGGACCTCGCTTCCCTAAACTGAGAGAACGTCCGGTGAGCGTTTCAACCAACTGCACAAACGGCTCATTTCCGGCTGGCCTCCCTGAGCGTATCGCCTTGAGCAGCCGATCATCGGCTGTCTCGTCGTTTCTTCCAAGATACTCTCCCCAGTTCCCTACTAGCCCCAACAGGTCTCTGTTGGTTACTAAGATGTCACTGGGGATCAAACCGAGATGAAACCGAGCGCTGGACCATAGATAGTCTTCAGCTGATCTTACCATGCCGGCATGAACGGGATTGCGTTCTACGTAGCGCGCAGCCGCCAGGAGATGCATCTCATCTAACACACAAGAGCCAAAACGACCCTGAAAGAGCCGCGTACGCCATCAGCGAAGTTCTTCAGCCGTGTATATCGCCCGCGCCACTTGGTCCTTGGGAACCACAACAAGATGGGTATGGTTCGTCATCAAGCACCAAGCCAACACCTCGACACCGAACCGGTCCAACTGCTCGGCCATGATATCAAGGTACGCCCTGCGATCAGTGTCATCGCTGAAGATGGGGAGTGAACGTACACCCCATTGTGTCACATGGTGCGGATATCCCGGCACCACGAGTCTAGCAATACGAGCCATGCGCGACATCTATTCGGTTCACGACGAGGCCGTCAAGAGGAATTTAGTATTGTGTCCCCGGAATTCTTCCCCTCAGCATCCAACCCAGCGTAACCTCAAGCTTGTCGACGAATCGATCATGGCCCAAAGGTCGTCCGCGTGCTTGCGCAATGTGTCTATTGCCTCTCTGCGTGATGTGCGCGGATAGGTTGCGGCCACACCACCCTTGCAATTCTTACCATGCGTCTCCACTAGGTCTTCTAACATACAGATATCAAGAAATAAGTATGGTGTCCCCTGAATTCTGGGAGTAAGCTTAGCCTTCGAAGCCTCCCTCTAGCTTGGAAGAACTGAATTATCTCTCGCGACATTCAAGAAAAGAGCAAAGGCTCTGAAATTCTTCCGACTCATCGAGAATCCTTGGGCCGATGTTTCGCAATGCATTCACTGCTTTGTTGGGAAGATAGAAGGTCGTTGGCAGATTCAGGAAATATTCGCGCGCTTTCGCATCCTTAATCTGGTCGAAGCCAACGTAGATCCCATAAGTCTCTATAGGGTTAAGCGCCTTAGTTGGCATCTGAGCAGCAGGGCACTTGTCTTGGAGAATACCTTTGCAGCCAGCGTAGACATCCCTGTCCTTGCGCCATTGATTCAATGTGTCAAGGAGTTCCTGCACGGTGTCGAACGAGTAGTTACTCATCGGAATAGAGGAGATAATGTCTAGTATCGTGGTCAGCCCAGGCCCACTTGGCTTTTTGTCGATCGCGGTTTTCGGGTTGGTACGGGCATCAACAACAACAACTATAAGCTTTTCAACTTTTTTCAAATTAATTTTGTTCAGCAGGCTCCAGGACGGATCGTTCGAGTGAATGGCCACCAGTGGGCCACGAAGACCAATGTTGTCAGTCACTCCGCCGTCAAGTAGGTGAATGTACGTGCGCTCCCCCCGATCCAGGTATGAGCGCGCGATGCGCGCACGATTGAAGCGAGGCGGGTTGGCAAGGAGGTCCTTCGATGCCTGCTCTATCCATGGAGGTTCTTGATACTGGCAAGTTCCGGCGTAATTATTTACAACTAAGGGAGTGAACGCGACGGGAAAGTTTGATGAAGCCGCGACGGCACGCGCCACATGTACACCGCTCAGGTCTGAGCACAGCAGGTCGAACTGATCCTGGATAAAGGTAAACTGCGAGCCCATAGTAATGTCGGTTGCATTTATCATAATGAAAGGCCGACGCGCCAGGTTAATGAGGTCACTAAAGCTTTTTCCTCTAAAGATCTCCCGATCGTACATCTCAGTGGCGAGCTCGATCCGCCCAAACGTGGGCGATGCCAGCCGGAACCAATTAATTGGGTTAAATAGCGAGGCGATTAGCTCTCCCTCGACGTTCCGATATAAGAAGTCTTTCTCGAATTTCTCATGATCAAACAACTCCTCCTGAAACAACCCGTAGTAGGCGGAGGTGAAGCTACCGCCAGAAACGGAGGAGATGACGTCCACTTCGTCCAGCAGTCTCCGCTCTTCACCCTTCCACCGGATGTTCGTTTTGCGCAGCTTCTCCATCACTCCATAAGAGAGCGCTGCCGCTCGCGTCCCTCCCCCCGAGAACGTTAGAATGACGAAAAGGCTGTCGGAATTTCCTGGTGCCTTGAGATTCTCAAAGCGATAACCAGACTGCAGGTCGTATCGGATAAGCTGGGGATTGACAGGATACGTGGCACAGCCTGCCAGAGCGAGGAAGAAGACCATCGCCAAGGCCCTTTGGAGACGGTTCCTCATGCAACACCTCCCGAAGGGTGAAAATCGTCAACTAGTAGGGGATTAACTGAAGTTGTATGTTGGACGTTCTTTTCGACGGCCGCCGGTTGGTAGTCCTGCGGGTCTCCCAGGTCGAACATGTGGTGGCCCCTTTCCACCGTGAGCGTATCGTTGGTCATTCCTGCAACCTGCCCATCGATGCGAACATTCCGGTTCATAGGGTAAGAAACCTTTACGTATTCCATTCCCATGCTCCTCCTCGCTAAAACGTCAGATCAGCGGTTAGGATTTTACTGTTGGGCTGGGCTAGGCTAGTGGTAGTGGTCACCTCCTCGGCAGGGCCGTACCGTGTCAGTCGTTATTCCTTTTTGCTCGGGATAGCCATAGCAGAATTCTTATTACTTCTCCGGGATTCCGGGGACACCGTACTTAATGCTGCTCATCTACTCCAGTTTTCCGACCTGGCTTCTGCCTCCTCAGTATCCGACCCAGCGTAACCTCAAGCTTGTCGACGAATCGCTCATTGCCCAACGGTCGTCCGATCCGTTCGTGCTTGCGCAATGTGTCTATTGCCTCTCTGCGTAATGTGTGCGGATAGCCTGCTGCCACCGCCCTTGCAATTCTTGCCATGCGTCTCCACTAGGTCTTCTCACAGACAGATATCAAGAAATAAGTATGGTGTCCCCTGAATTCCGGTGCACCATGTGCTTGTTATGTGTTGTTTTGGCTGAATTCAATTTGACCAAGCTCCATTAGTAAATTGGCAATCAATAGAGTCTAAAGCCATATGCAAAGATAAGCCAATCCCTACTATCTTTGTCTTTGGGAAAAAACAAAGAGCAATGTAAATTATGATGAACCACAAATTATGTAAAGGATGAAAACCTATGCTACAACGGTTTGGATTATAGATAGGGCTTGCAAAAACGTGATCAATATCTACCACCATTGTTGAGATTAATAGTAGATAAGCCGATTTCCAGTTTTTTCTGAAAAATACCGCACAAATTATTGCAGGAACTATAAAGTGTAATGAAATATGTAGCATGTATTACTTTCTGAAAGACACATAACGCCCGGCATCAGCGGCGGCGCGCAGCGCCGTCCGCTGCATGCTGCTGTCAGGCAGCGTAGCCTGACAGCCTGGATAACAGTTCCTTGAGGCACTCACCTTCGGGCCTGCGTGATGTATCGATAACAACACGCTCGACCGGCCACTCGTGATACTCCCGACTCTCGACCTCCGCCCAAGTCGGCAACCGCAACCCCTGAACCGTCGAGGCTCGTGTCTCCACTCTCTCGCGATGCTCTCGTGCATCGGAGCAGATAACCTCGATGTTCTGATATGGTGCATTCGCGTCTCTGGCAACCTGCTCCCATTCACGCCTGGTCAGCTCGATTGGGTTGCAGGAATCGGCGACCACGCTGACGCCTGCGTTCAGAATGTCGGATGCCACCCGGTATGCCAAGCGATACCCCTCTCCATGAACCTCAACCGAGCACAGTTCTCGGAGAGCTTGCTCGATAGTGTCAATTCGAACGTGAGCAGCCCCGACGCGCCGTGCCAGCAGCTGGGACAGCGTTGTCTTTCCGCTCCCTGGGAGCCCCGAGACTATGTAGAGGGTCGCTCTATTCAATCTAGTGCCACCTTCGGTCAACTCCATGTCTGCCTAACATAGTATTATGCCTCACAAATAGCATCCCACCTGGGCGCCGCACGGGGATGATATGCGTCAATAAAACGCTTGACAGCCAACTTGTTGCGTAAAACCATGACGCATAGCATTCTGGGGTGGGAGGGATGATATGGAATTCCGGGGACACTATACTTAATGCTGCTCATCTCCTCCAGTTTTCCGACCGGGCTTCTGCCTCCTCAGTATCCGACCCAGCGTGATCTCAGGCTTGTCGACGAATCGATCATGACTCAAAGGTCGTCCGCGTGCTTGCGCAATGTGTCTATTGCCTCTCTGCGTGATGTGCGCGGATAGGTTACGGCCACCACCCTTGCAATGCTTGCCATGCGTCTCCACTAGGTCTTCTCACAGACAGCTATCAAGAAATAAGTATGGTGTCCCCTGAATTCCCGCGACATCTATTAGGTTCACGACGAGGCCGTCAATAGGAATTTAGTATTGTGTCCCCGGAATTCCATGGACTGCTGCCCCTGTCGGGTGGAGCGCTGTGTTCGGCCTGTTCATCACTGCGAAGACCCCGGTATCCTACCCCTGTCTACCCCTCGTGTGGATCTGTGGTACTGCGGTCACAGTCCATCCGAGTCGATCAGCACCCGGCCGTGGCCCTGCGTTTCCAACCACCAATACGTAAAGTGCTTCGAGAGCCAACTCGCGGCGCGTTCCGTTGCAAGATCCTGGATGCTGGAGCTGTAGATGATGGGAATGCCAAACTTCGCCTCGATCGCGTCCAAGGTGCCACAGACGGTATTGGGATGGACCTCGGATGGACAGTCGAATGGCTCGAAGCCCCCCTTGATGTCCTCAAGGGTAGCCTGGACGAGGATGGCTTTCCAACGCAACCGCGCCAGCCGACTGCATGCGTCAAGAAATCGCTTGCGGTAGGTCACCGTACACGCGACCAAATCCGCCAAGTGCTTCCGTTCCAGCGACAGAAGACCCTCCATCCCTTCCACCGTGTAGTCGCCCGTCTTCAGGGCGACCCGCCGCTCCCCACCAATCCAGTTGGGGTGGTTCACGAAGAGCGGAAGCGGTTCCTGCTCTCGCGTATCCACTAATACGACCGGCTTGGGAACGCGCGCGCTACGGATGATGTTGTGTCCGTCGCGCATGACTCTCAGCCGACTCGTGCTTGGGGAAACGAAAGAACGATCCCTGTCGCTCATAAGGAACGCCTTACCCTCTGGTTTACCATCGCATTCATTGAGATATGAGCACCATCAACATCCTTCTACTGTGCTTCGCCAGGAGGTACGCGATAACGTCCCCCACCATCTTGAATGGCGGGGGACGTTGTTTCGTCATGACCCGGCACGTGAGGGGATGCGACGACCAGCTCTAAGCACAGCTCATGGCGTCACAGTTACTTCCATGGCCTTCAACTGAGGGTGGGCCGCCCCCTTCAACGTCTCCTCCCGGACCTCCTTCTTCCGGCGCGGTGACCAGCTTCACCATGATCACCTTCAACTCGTCACTGTAACAATACTGCTTCATCCGTCCCGTGGACTCCTGACAGCGCTTGACCCCTCGTCGTATCGGACCCCTCATCCATCGCGAGGTGTGGGTGTACACTTTATTGGGGGAGATACTCAATCCGAGTGCAGGGCATTGTTAGAGCTTCCCCCTATCCTCTCCCACTTGCCTTCGAAGTTAGCCAAATGCTGCGGCAGCACTGAACAATGCAATGATTTATAGTTCTTTGGTCTTATGCCGTCGTGGGTCTCTAGCCAGGAGCAATAGCGCTCCACAACGATATCTCTCAACTCTTCCCATTCAATAACGAAAAATTGGTCCTTCCCGTACTCTGTAGCCAGAACCATGACGCATAATAGGTGTGGTATTCTTGGCTCAAGTTTCTTTCCTGGCACTTGTTTCTTGCCTTCAAATCGTATTTCCATAAACTTATCTGCGGAAAATTGCCATGCGCCCCCGCGAATAGTCTTTACTTGAATTGGAATCGATGACCCTTTGGTGTCGGCAGCTACAATGTCAAAGTCGGGCACGTTACCGGAGAACGTCGCGACGAGTAAGCCCCGCCTCGCGAGCTCACATGCGACGAGATACTCGCCGATTTGCTTATTGAGCTGAATACTGCGCCCGGTCGCCATGCTGTTTTCCTTCGATCTGCGGCCCTAACGAGCCTATAGAAAAAGTCTCGGCCAACTGAAAAAGCGTCCAAATTGATGAGGGTATTGAAATGGCCTCTCGATCCGAGATTGTCGCTTACTCCTCAAATGAGGAGGTCGTTTTTTGTGCGGCACTTTTCGCTTTAACTGTTGCTACAGACTTAACGCGCCAAATGAGCCGCAAGCCGGAGCGACATGATTGTACGAGACGACCAGCGCGTCGGCTCCATTTGAAGGTCACGTGATTCCGGGGACACTATACTTAATGCTGCTCATCTCCTCCAGTTTTCCGACCGGGCTTCTGCCTCCTCAGTATCCGACCCAGGTTTAACCTCAAGCTTGTCGACGAATCGCTCATTGCCCAAAGGTCGTCCGGTGCGTTAGTGCTTGCGCAATGTGGTGCGGATAGGTTACGGCCACCACCCTTGCAATGCTTGCCATGCGTCTCCACTAGGTTTTCTCACAGACAGCTATCAAGAAATAAGTATGGTGTCCCCTGAATTCCCTGCCGATTGGAGTTAGGCGCCTGCCAGCCGGAACGTGTAACCCATGTCCCAGGACTTTTGTGTTACCTATGTCCTCGATCGGTCAGTTTAAGCTTCTTGGCGACGTCGTGAATGCGTTGCCCCAGCTTTACGGTCGTATCGATTAACTACTTCATTCCTTGTGGTGAGATTGCATCGCTAACATTCGATGACTTTAATTGTCTCATATCCGGTATGCCGAGTAGATCGGGAGGGCTGTGTTCAGAATCACTTCCTGGCTTCCATGTAGGTAGTACCGGATTATGTGCAATTCTGTTTCGCCATTTCGCAAGTTTCTTAGCGTCCTGCCAAACAGAAATAATCTCGTCTTTGTCGGGCGCTGAGATTTGTTGTGACTGATTTATTAGATCCACAATGCGATTGATTCGCGTGCCGAGCAATTGGTCGAGATTTTTGTTAAAGTCCACTCGATTGGCTTCAAGAAAGTTCAGGTATTGAAAAGAAAGTAATTCGATTGCGCCAAAGTTCAGCATGTACTGTCCGACCAAGAACGGCCACTCGCCCATATAGGGCGGGTTTAAAACTATCTCCATTTCGGTAAGTCCGTTTAGGTCTTCCATATTAAAGCCCAATGCGCCGCTGACCGGCGGTCGGGTTAGTGCAGGCGCGAGAGAAGCGTGAAGCTCTTCCTGCCAGCCGGAACGTGTAACCCATATCCCCGGACTTCTGTATTACCTATCTCCCAGACCGCTCACTCTCTCGACCTGGCGGCGCTGCATTTCGATCAAAGCGTGAACATCCAGCAGTTCAATGCCGGAGGTTCTCGCGAACCGTTTCGCGCCTGCTGTAAAACCACCCGTGCAGATGAGGATAGCGCGTGCCGCCCTGAAGTGGGTCTTCGCGCCGAGTAGTTCGCGAACAACAGCCGGGCCCTCTGGCGTCGAGTGTGCCTTGCATTGCACGATCGTGTCATGGTCGATTTCGATATCGACCCCGCCGTCGGAAGGCCCGCCCTTGAGGTTTACACGATGTCCAAGTCTGCGAAACAGGTCTGCGACCTCTCTTTCAAAGGCGCTGCCCGTTAGACCATGCCAATACGCAATCCGCTGCAGTTCTAGTTGGCGCTCCTGAGCAAGGACGGCATTCTTGTACGCCCGGTAGGCTCGCATACCTGGAACGATTCGATCGAACAAAGGTCTCTCGACGACTTTCGCGACAAGACTTCCGCCAAGAAACGCCAACCAGGCAGCCGACATCCAGTCGAGGCCAAAGCCGACGAGAATCACCATGCTCAGCGCACAGCACAGGAGGATAACCGTCCAGCGGGCTGGCCCGCGCGCGGCCGTCCGCTCAAGAATCGGTCCGAGCCGTTCAGCGTCATGAGCTGTCAGCCCAAATTTTGAGAGAGTCGGTTCCATTTCGGCTGCCGAATCTGCCGCCTCGCATTGGACCCCCCTCCATCGTTAGGTGTGGATGTCCACTTTATTGGGGGAGGTACTTCGTCTGCTGCAGCCAGTTGTTAGCCCGTGATTCCGGGGACACTATACTTAATGCTGCTCATCTCCTCCAGTTTTCCGACCGGGCTTCTGCCTCCTCAGTATCCGACCCAGCGTAACCTCAAGCTTGTCGACGAATCGCTCATTGCCCAACGGTCGTCCGATCCGTTCGTACTTGCGCAATGTGGTGCGGATAGGTTACGGCCACCACCCTTGCAATGCTTGCCATGCGTCTCCACTAGGTCTTCTCATAGACAGATATCAGAAATAAGTATGGTGTCCCCTGAATTCCTACCCCTGAATTCCCGTGGGTCGTTTCCTGTCGTCGTCGCGTCGCCATCAATTAGCCCTCCTTGTCACTACCTAGTGATAGGTTAGGGTCATTGCGCTCGCCATGCTTTCAAGCGCAGCGGCAATCAGCTCGTCGGCCGCGATTCCAAAACATTTTGATAGGTCAGTAATTCTTTGAAGTAGAGCGCTGAGTGAAGTTAGAAATTCTTTTTCATGGATGTCCCCATCCAGATCCAACAGATAGTTAACCGATGCAACGTCAGCAAGCCAGTAGTATGCCTCGCCGACCGCATTTCCTCGGCCACTTATAAAGACGTATTGGGGAAGATCGAGGTTCCTGAGTGCTCCCGGTGCCACGTCTTTATCGAAGTGGAACACAAACTTGTCTCGGAGCTTTTTGAGGGTACGTTTATGAAACTTCTTAACGTCCGGATCTTCGAACAGCTTTCCGAAATCCTTACTGAACGCAGGCATATCCTTAAAGTGCTTCCCTAAGCTTTTCGCAAACGCCATTCCTTCGTAGAGAACAGCACCAAGAAATAGGCAAGAGTTCATTATCTGCCGATGCACCGAAGGACTGTCGTGGCTCTCTGGCGAATTTGCAGCAACTTGAATGAAACGGAGGGCGTTGACAACGCGTGCAAGCGTCAGAACCGCCCAGAAGCGTTCATTTTTCTGTAATCCCTTGAACTGCTCCCTCGATAAGGTTATCTCCCAGGTTTTGTGCTGTTTATGCATCATTTGGGTCTCCGATGCTGTCAATGCTGCCGGCTCTTTCAAGTCCCTTGGCTCTACGTTGTTAGATACGCCACTACCAGTCCCGCTACGGGCCAACAAACCAGGACGCGTGCCCCGTTTTCGGATCCCATCAGAAATAAGTATGGTGTCCCTGGAATCGCCGAGCGGCGCAAGTATCAACCTGCGCTAAACCGCAAGCGCAGCGCGCCGCTCGTCGGAATGCAGCGGGGCGTGTTAGTCAGCAGCATGCGAAACCCCAATGTACGTTGCGACCTCGCGTAAGACCGTTAGGATGTGCTCACGATTGCCCGGAGCATTGTTGATAAAGAGTGGACTCGGATGCGGCGAGTCAAACACTCGAACATCCGGTCGTAACCGAGATACGAGTGACGAAGCCTGCTGCGCTTTCTTGCCCACCAAAACAATTGCGCGCAAAGAAGGAAGCAAATTCAGAAGGCGCTCAAGGGAAGCTGTTCCTGTCGAAACGTCTTGCCTCTTGGCCGCCCGGATGCGTGCCCCATTGCCGATATACCATGGAACAACATTCCATGTGATCGTGAGCTCTCTCGGAATACCCGCGTCGCGATTCAACTCAAAGAAGTTCTTCGCAGTCAGGTCGGAGTTGTTTCACGAAATGAAACCCGAGCCGACTGCCTTTGAACCAGGTGCTTCCAAAAGAAAGAGAACTTGGGCGTAGACGCCACCATCCCACGGATCGAAATCCGGGATCGAAGCTTGGGGGCCAGCAGTCGCACGAAGTTCGTCCACAAATGCGGCAAGTGGCGCTATATGGGCATGACGCAGTTGCTCGCGGCGCGCAACCCGCGCGACAGGATCGCCTAAGAGTTTCGGTTTGTCCTCTCGCTCCATGATGAACGTCATTGCTGGCCAACGCTCAGCATCAGTGACGGCGCGCAGCGAGGTGCGTCGGCTGGATGCGGGGATCGGGCAACCTGTTGGTTCATACTAACTTGCCTAGCGCATACTCGATAAACGGCTTTTTGTAACTGCCGATCCTTCCCTTATCGCCTATATGCTCGTCATCGTAGAAATAGCCGCTTCCGACAAGCCAGAATAACTTGTCGGCATTATAGGGCGTTACGCCGGCATTCTTCGCAAGCCTGATCACTGCCTTGAACACCTGATAGTCATTGGCTTTGGGCGGGCACAACTTTAGCCCCATAAAAATGTCGCGCAAGTGCACGTCAGGTTTCGCGAAGTGGATATAGCCCAATTCCTTGAGAAAGTCACACGCTAAGGCAAATCCCAACCCATTGATTTCATTGTCGAGAAGCATCGGAAGCGCGGCACGAGCGCGACTGTCACGGTCAAAGAAATTAACCCACTGATAAAAGTCGTCTGCTGTCTCAAATTGGGTCATGAAGTGTGCGGCAGAAAGTATTGCACCGCAATATTGAGGCCAGATGCTTCGAGGTGTTCTGCGGATTTTTCCTGTGGGGGTCAGATGCTTTTCGATGTCATCCAGAATCTGCTCCCAATCCTGGTATTTTTCGAGGATCGCCTTCGGCTGAAACTCACAGAGTATCATTCCTAATTTCTCAACGCCGCCAATAGCGCCTCCTACAACACTAGCCTTCATGTTCGCGTTTTGCGCGGACTGCAAGATGCGCTTGTAAATCTCTGCTATGGTGCCAGGGCGCGGTTTAGTCTGTGAAAGGTGCAAATATTTTTCAATCAGTTCCGGTGTTACGCCTGCGATGCTTAGCCCCAAAAGGTATTCTTTGGCTAGGGAATACGCCATCTTGTCGCGCTCAACTTCGTTCATATGCCTTCCCGATTAGTACAAGATATCGCTTAAGGCTGCGATCGCTACGGCTATGCGGCACCAGTTAGCTATCCGCATCCGCCGATTGTTGGGCGACGCCCTTCGGGTTGCCGATCCTCTTCCAGGCTTCACGGAAATCGTCCTTATCATAGGCGGCAGGTCGAAGCCAGAACGACACATTGCCATCTTTCTCACCTTTGAGGGCGAGTTGCTTGATCTCGTCGGGGAGCAGCACATAAGCTGTAGGATTGCCTTGTAGGTTATTGATGATGACCCAGTAGTCCCCCATGATTCTATCCAGAGAAGTTCCCAGGGGCACTGGGTTTCGTTTGCTCAGTGACTTGACCTGAATGCTGATCATCTGGGAGCAATCGAAATTATAAGCGATCACGTCCACACCTCGGGCATTGCGGGATGTGGGCATAGCGTTCCAGCCAAGCAGAGACAACCGATAGCAGGCGTAGTAGAGCCCGGCGTTTCCAACGATCTGTGCGCTCATGTTCAATCTTTTAGGTTCAGCCATCACGAATATCCAGTCTCCAGATGAATTCCTCAGTGCATGGACGGCCTGTCTGCCGAGTGTGTCGTGAAAGACTAACTTCGTTGCCGTCAAACTTAAGGTCCCACACAATCCGCGCTTCAATCCACTGGAGTGAACCCTCATCCCAGACGGGCCAGTTCTTGCTTGCAGTTTCAACGCCAAGGTAAACGGTTCGGTGATCCTCGTGCCAAACCTGAAAGAGGTTGTCATTCAAGTCGTACTTACGGTTCCTTGATTCCTCTATCAAGCGCATCTCTTCATCATACACGTAGAGACGCACCTGTGGAGGCCAGTCGTTCGTTCTGGGTTTTCGTAAAGGCATCGATCGCCTCCGTTACGTGCCCACTGTTCCGCATCACCAGCACGCGCCACTCATGCGAGTGTCGGCGTACATGCGGCGGTTAGGCACCGCTCTTCTGCGCACCCAACCATACTGCACTCGGTTCATGCGAATTCAAGGCGGCTAACGCGCGGTTCCTGAGTTCGCTGCGAAGAGACCCGGCATTCAGCATTTTCCGGAAGTCACGGTAACCGCCCGTCGGATGCGGAATCCCGATCACGGTGCATTCAGGTTCCAGGTAGGCCAATGCACGATACGCCTCCCATCCAATGCCGAGAACGACCCAATCGCTCGGACTTTCCTCTAGCTCGCGAGCCAAAAAGCGGCGCGTGCAATGACGCAGGGTCTGGAGTGGTGGCAACCCATCACGATCGCGCTCATTCTCACACTTTGCGAGATTGGACCAAATGATCGGCCCCGTGAGGCCTAATTCGTCGATCACAGTCCGCGTTCTCGCAAAGTAGGGCCGTTCGGAGATCCGAACTCTGTACTCTTTGACCCGCTCGTACGTAATCCCACTCTTGAGATAAAACTCGCGCTCCGCCGGTTTCGATGTGCCCGGGTTCAAGCCAACGGCCAAACAACCCCGTCCTGGCGCATCTGGGCGTTCGAGGAACAGCGAACGGGGTAAGATTCCTTCGCTTTGCCGCTGCAGGATACCGGCGCACCCATCCTTGCAGGTGACGAGTTCTGCGCCCAAACGGTCAATTTGTTCGTGAAGCGTGGACATCCTTTTCGGTGCTCAACGACAGGTGTCACCCGGCGGTGGCCAAGTGACTTTCCATTCTGTTTCCGCCCCGATCCGCCGCTCTGGTACACGCCATTGTGCGCCATTCATTTCTTCATAAGGTCTTTGTATCTCCGCTCAAGAAGGTGGTCGGCATAATCCTTTCTAGAGCGATTCATGTCACCGCGGTTCAGCACAATTCGGGACAAGTCGTTGAACCCGAATCCGAACATTCGGTCGGGTTCTCCGCTGACCGTTCTGCAGTTCGCCATGAACTGCCGCATCTCGTCCCGCGTGAATATCAAAGAGCAGTCTTTGTACCACGTTGCCGATACCCGCGTGGTCTGCGCTAGATCCGGCGCATACATGCCAAAGAGGATCACGTAATCTGCCCGGTCTGGGACGTCGAAACGGTTGAACCAGGTATTGAACCGGAATCGAATGGTGTCCTTTCGCTTCGGCGGTGCGTGCAGATACGTGCGCGAGGCCTTGACCTGAATTGTCGTGGTGACTGATGTGCCGGTCCTGGAGCGATGCAGCACCGCGAGGTCAATTCCCTTCTCTTGTCGCGAGAGCGGAACGAGAACGGAGTATCCGTCTTTACGCGACAGCAATGATTGCAGCCGTTGCGCGATCACGAATTCTGGCCATTGAAGTGTGAAGACCGGTTCCATTCCATCCCTCTCGGCAAACAACTACATATGCTGATCAGCCTAGCTCAACCGGCCAGTCGTAAAGCTGGCCAAAACTTTATAATCTTTTCCGGCACTTAACAAGACATTTGTCTGAAGGCGGACGACGGCAAATACTGCACCTCTGTCAGCCTGTCCAGCCTTCCGACAGCGAGTCGCCCGAACCCAATCCGAATCGATCAACAGGACTATGACCTCCCCAGTCGCCTCGGTTTCTATGCTCCGTGTTCCAATCTCCCGAGGTTCTGGAATCCGCGACCGGACAATTCGACAGCGGGAATATCACCGTTGACATCGTAGCGTAGATTTCTTCAACCACGAATCCGCCATCCGGAGAGTCCACAGGAGGGGGTGTGACCGAAGGGGCCGGATGTCGTGGAGGACGGCCGTGTACAATAGGAGAGGTGAAGCGAGGAGCAGGGGGGTCACGCGGCACCCGCACTAATCAGGTCCTGCATGCCTTGGGTAATGTGCGTCTTCTCGAAAAAGACCGAGCCACAGTGAAGTATTTTCGGCATGTTTCATTCATGGCTCGATAAGCCTGTCCTAAGCCCACAGCCGTTTCCCTCGACAGGCTCGGGACGAACGGTTGGGATGTCAGCCTGCGCTGAGCCGACCGCTCCCGACGGTCTCACGCCCATCCCGATAGGTCGGAACCCGCATAACCCAGCGGCTTCACTTCCGGCCCCAATGGATCAAAGCTCTTGGCTTAGTGCCCGGCGACGGTCATGCGGTTGATCTTGAGAGTCGGGGCGACGACACTCTGGTGGAAGCTGAGATCGTTGCCTACCATCTCGATCCCCAACAGCATCTCCTTGAGGTTGCCGGCGATGGTGATTTCATGCACCGGATAGGTCAATTCGCCCTTCTCGATCCAGAACCCCACCGCACCCTGCGAGTAGTCGCCGGTCACAAGGTTCACGCCGAAGCCGATCAATTCGGTGACATAGAGCCCGGCGTCCACCGAGCGAATGATCTCAGTCGGATTGTGCGGCCCGGCCTGGAGGTAAAAGTTCGTCGGCCAGGCAGTCGGCGAATCGCCGGTGCCTCGACTTGCATTGCCGGTCGACTTCATCCCGAGCTTGCGGGCCGAATAGCTGTCAAGAAGGTAGCTGCGCAGAACGCCGTTTTCCACGATGGTATTCCGGCGAGTCGGCAGCCCTTCACCGTCGAACGGCTTTGAGCCCAGATGACCGGGCAATGTGCCGTCATCGTATAGTGAAATAGTCTCAGCGGCGATCGGATTATCCAGTTTGCCGACCAGGAACGATGCGCCGCGGTAGAGGGCGGGACCGCAGAGCGCGCCGCAGACGATGCGCATGAGGTTGGCGGCGGTCTCAGAATCGAAGACCACTGGGACCTCCTGGGTCTTGATCTTTCGTGCGCCCAGGCGTCCGAGGACCCGTTCGGCTGCGCGCTTCCCGATCGCCTCAGGCTGCTCCATAGCGCCCAGATGCCGGGCGCGCGAGTACCAATGATCGCGCTGCATGCCGTTTTCAGACGAGGCAATGGGTGCCACCGCCAGGCTGAAGGTCGAGCCTCGATATTGGCCCAGGAAACCCTGGCTATTGCCGTAGATAACCCGAAAGAGATTGCTTGTAAACTCTGCCCCTTCGGAGTTGGTAATTCTGCTGTCATAGGATAGGGCCGCATCCTCGGCCGCCTTGGCTCGATCAAGCTGATCCTTGACAGTGAGGGCCTCGCCGTCAGGATCGTACAGATTGAGATCCGGAACGTTTGTGGCGCACTCCTCTGCCAGGGGAAGTCCGGAGTGCTCATCATGGGCGGTCGCCTTTGCCAGGACGACAGTATCCTCGATCAATCGCGCAAGCGATTCCTTGGAAAGATCTGAGGTTGAGCTGGTAGCGGACCGTTTGTCGAAAAACAGCCGTAATCCAAGTCGAACCTCTTTGGCGCTTCGGAGCGTATCGGTCTCCCGTAGCCTGACCTGGGCGGTGACCAGCTCATTCTCAATCAGAACCATATCAGCCGCTGTGGCCCCTTTTTGCCGCGCCTCTTGTAAGACCTCCTCGATGATCTGCTGGCTGATCATTGATCTCGCCCCCCCTTTGGCATGCCCTGGGTCCCGCCCACGGTCAGTCCCTCGATCTTGATAGTCGGCAGCCCCACGCCTACGGGAACCGATTGACCGTCCTTCCCGCACGTCCCAACCCCCTCGTCCAGCTTCAGGTCATTGCCCACCATGTTCACTCGAGTCAGGACCTCCGGGCCGTGGCCGATGAGTGTGGCGCCCTTGACCGGCCGTGTGATCTTCCCGTCTTCGATGAGATACGCCTCACTGGCCGAAAAGACGAACTTGCCGCTGGTGATGTCCACCTGGCCGCCACCGAATGTGACGGCGTACAATCCGGATTTGACAGATCCGATGATCTCATCCGGGGTTGAGTCGCCGGCCAGCATGAAGGTATTGGTCATGCGTGGAAGCGGTTGATGGGCGTAACTTTCGCGTCGGCCGTTGCCTGTAGGCTCCATACCCATCAGGCGCGCATTCAAGCGATCCTGCAGATATCCGCGCAGGATCCCGCGCTCGATCAGGACGGTGCGGCTGGTCGGCGTTCCCTCGTCGTCGACATTTAGCGATCCGCGGCGTCCGGGGATCGTCCCGTCGTCTACCACGGTGACAAGCTCCGATGCCACACGTTGCCCTATCCGATCGCTGAAAGCTGAAGTCTTTTTACGATTGAAGTCTCCCTCCAGGCCGTGGCCGATCGCTTCGTGCAGCAAGATCCCAGGCCATCCAGGTCCAAGGACGACATCCATTGTGCCGGCAGGGGCGTCGGCCGCACTGAGGTTCATGATGGCCAGGCGGACAGCCTCCTTGGCATAATGCTCGAAGCGGTCCCCCTCCAGAAAGAATTCAAAGTCAGCCCGGCCTCCTCCGCCCCAGCTTCCTATCTGTCGATTTGTGCCATCCTGGGCGATGCAGGTGACGCTCAGGCGTGAGAGTGGCTGGATATCGCTGACCATGACGCCGGCCGAGGTCGCGATCATGACGATCTTGGACTCGCAGGCAAATGAAGCCATCACCTGGACGATCCTGGGGTCGGCTTGTCTGGCGATAGCATCAATGCGCTGCAGCAGATCGATCTTCTTTTCCAGCGCAATCTCTACCGGCTGGCTATGGACCGGATATAGATTGTGGCGAGGCATACCGCCAACCTTGACCGGGGGAGGGGTTCCGACGCCTGCCCGCTCCGCAATCCCTTTTGCCCGTGAGCCGGCGAGTTCCAGATTCTCTACGCTGATCTCGTCAGAAAAGGCGTATCCGGTCTTCTCGTGGGCGAGGGCCCGGACGCCGACCCCCTGATTGATGTTCTTCGTAGCCTGCTTGATGATTCCCTCTTCGAGCAGCATTGACTCGCTGATCCGGTACTCGAAATAGAGGTCAGCGTCATCGATTTGCGCGCCGAGGGCGGCCCCCAATCCCCGCTCAAGATGCCGCTCCGTTAATCCGAACTTCTCCAGGAAAAACCGCTCCGGTTTCATCGGGTGTATCGTCATCCAATCCTCACTCTCTCCTAAGCGATCAGCAATCAGCCGTCAGCTTGCAATGATGCATGTCTGAAGGTTATTGAAATCATGCCTACAACTTCTTATACTACGGCCCATGCCGCCCGTCAACGTTCACTTCCCTGACCCCGCCATCAGGCGAAAATTTCAGCAACGACCGATGCGGTGATGAGTTTCGCCTTTCGCAAGGACGCCCCAATTCCTGATACCAATGTAAGACGGCTACTGCAACAGGTCTTCCTGAGTCCGATGAACCTATCTGCGTGCAATGCACGGGCAGGCGGGGGTGGATCCAGATCGGTGAAACATCTGTGGGACCCGTCGGAAGCCTTAATCCCCAAGGGCAAATGGTACGACTTTAACCAGGCCATGATGGACTTCGGTGCGACAACCTGTACCGCCCGAAAATCCAACTGCCGGATTTGCCCCATGCAGGTACTCTGCGTCTCCTACCCATGGGATAAGGACGATGTGCCATGTCCGAAGTTGCGCCGACCATCGAGGTAGCGCTTGGCATCATCGGTTCGGTGGGTGTGTCGAGGCGTGCCTGAGAGGGGAGAGGTTATGGGGGAAAGCTGAGGCTAACCTACTGCTGGTACATCAAATCTCCCGAGATCAGCATATCACTGTTTAGCGGTTCCTATAGCGGCTGAACTCGGAAAGGTATGAAAGGGTCTCGAGGCTGGGCATCCGGTCGATGAACAGCTTCCCCAGCAGGTGGTCACGCTCGTGCTGAAGTACCCGTGCGTGAAATCCGGTGGCGACAAATTCGAGCGGCCGACCCTGCCGATCGAGCGCCTTTGCCCGTACCTGCCGATACCGCGGCGTCTGCCCGCGAAAATCGATCAGACTGAGACATCCTTCCCAGTCGTCCTCCAATTCAGGCGCAAGCGGGGTTACCTCCAGATTGATCAGGACCGTAAGTGGAATCTCGTGGGCGTCAGGGTAGCGTGGATTTTCCTTCGACTCAATGACGGCGATTTGCTTGGAGATATGAACCTGGGGCGCCGCAAGCCCGACACCTTCGTATTCCCGCATCGTCTCGATCATATCATCGATGAGGCGCTGGATCTCGACTTCTCGAATCGTCTCCGGTCTGACGGGTGGTGCAACCTGCCGTAAGACCGGATGCCCCAGACGTGTCACCTTCAGGATCGACAATCTACACCCCCGTTGCTACCAAGAAACCTCTTCGATCCTCGCATCACGATTAACCGCCCTGGCCATGGTGAAGAGGAGGTCGGAGAGCCGATTGACATAGGTAATGAGTATCGGCGAGAGCGTGGCCTCCTGCGACAACGCCACCATCCGCCGCTCCACCCTTCGACAGACGGTTGTGGCCAGGAAGAGCAGCGCGCCACACTCGGAACCGCCAGGCAGGATGAAGGCGTGCAGCGGGCTCAGTATAGTATCATACCGGTCGATGATCGCTTCGAGCTCGCGAACCCGTTCCTCGTGTAGGCCGGCCTTCTCAGCCTTCTGCTCCACATGACCGGTCGGATCGGCAAGTTGCGCACCAATGGCAAACAGGTCGCGCTGGATATACAATAGCTCTGCCCTGATTGTTTTGTCGGTCAACTTGGTTGCGATCCAGCCCAGGACGGCGTTCAGCTCGTCCACCTCGCCGTACGCCTCGACTCTGAGGGCGGATTTTAAGAGCCTCGTCCCGCCGATCAGTCCGGTTTCGCCTGCATCACCCTTCCGTGTATAGATTTTCATAATAAGCGTTCAGCTGTAGGTCGGGTTAACGTAGCGTAACCCGACAACTCGGACAACCTCCCGTGGCTCCTTGGAAGTAGAGGTATTCCACGTGCCGTGGTGCGACCGTGCCGCATGACGTGTTCCTCTTAAAAAAAGCCGCCCTTCATACTGTCAGCGCTATTATAGTCTAAGGCGCGAACGAGACAAAACAGTTCTTGTGCAGCGCCCTGCACCGTTCTGCGGAAGCAGATGCGAACGCATCAAAAACCCTTCGCATCCTCTATGAGGTTACTATCTATAATGTCTTGCGCAGGGAAGCCGGGACCGATTTGTAAGATCGGCGCTATTCTCCTATCCTGATTTATGCTAGTATCAAGCGCTGTTGATTGCTTGGCTTGTGTCTTGTAATCTACGCTCTACAACTATAAGAGAGACGTCAGAAGGGTCGCCCGGCGCGAGGAGGATTCATGGCTGACAGCTTAACTATTATTGATAATCGAACCGAGAAGCAGTATGAAATCCCCATCGAGCATGGGACGATCAAGGCCATGGACCTCCGACAGATCAAGACCTCTGACGGTGATTTCGGATTGATGAGCTATGACCCGTCGTTCGGTAATACGGCGTGCTGCAAGAGCCAGATTACATTTATCGACGGCGAGCAGGGGATCTTACTGCACAGGGGCTATCCCATAGAACAGTTAGCCGAGAAGAGTACCTACCTGGAGACCGCATACCTCCTGATCCATGGAGAGCTCCCAAGCGGTGAAGAGATGGATGGATTCGTCAGTCAGGTGACGCGCCATACCATGGTTCATGAGAATATTAAGAAGTTGATGGATGGCTTTCACCACGATGCCCACCCGATGGGGATTCTCTTGGGGACGGTTGGCGCCCTCTCGACTTTCTATCCGGATGCCAAGGACATCATGAACCCGGAGTCTCGCCAACGGCAGATCATTCGCCTGATGGCCAAGATGCCGACGTTGGCGGCGTATGCCTATCGACATAGCCGCGGGTTGCCCTATGCCTACCCGGATAACAGCCTGAGCTTTACCGGCAACTTCCTGAATATGCTGTTCCGAATTACAGAGTCGACATACTACCCGCATCCTGTACTGGAAAGAGCCTTAGATGTCCTGTTTGTCCTGCATGCCGACCACGAGCAGAACTGCAGCGGCAATGCCATGCGGTCTGTTGGCAGCTCTCATGTCGACCCCTACTCGGCTGTAGCTGCAGCGATAGCGGCTCTCTATGGCCCCCTGCACGGCGGCGCCAATGAGGCTGTGCTTCGAATGCTGAAGGAGATCGGGTCGAAGGACAAGGTGAGTGCGCATATCAAGAAGGTCAAGGCCGGCGAAGTGCGGTTGATGGGTTTTGGACATCGAGTCTACAAAAACTACGACCCCAGGGCCAAGATTATCAAACGGCTTGCTGAAGAGGTCTTTGAGGTAACGGGGACAAATCCTTTGCTTGATGTGGCCCTTGAACTGGAACGAATCGCGCTTCAGGATGAGTACTTCGTTGCACGAAAGCTTTACCCGAATATCGATTTTTATACCGGCTTGATTTATGAAGCGATGAAGTTTCCGACGGATATGTTTCCAGTACTCTTCGCCATCCCCAGAACGGCCGGTTGGGTTGCCCAGTGGGAAGAGATGCTCCTCGACCGCGAACAGAAGATCGCCCGCCCACGGCAGATCTATCTTGGTCAGCTGCGCCGCGACTATTATCCAATAGCCGATCGACAGGGTCAGGCGCCAGGAACAGAGTGATGAACCGAATAGTATGGCTATTGTTACCATTTCCAGGCAAATCGGAAGCGGCGGCGATGAGATTGCCGTCCGGCTGGCCCAAGAGCTTCAATTTACGCTCGTAGACCACACCCTGCTCGTTGAGTTGCTGCAAGCACAAGGTCTCTCGAAATCAGACCTCGATGCGTTCGATGGTGAAGAGTTCGATGAGGCACCGCAGAGCCGCGAGCAGAATCGCGTCTATGTGGACCTCCTGCCTACGCTGATCACGGATCTTGCTTCAGAGAAGGACCTGGTAGTGCTTGGTTTTGGGGGTCGCTGTATCTTTCGAGGGGTTCCGGGCGCATTGCATGTGCGAGTGGTAGCCGGTACGAAAGAGCGGATCAGGCGCCTTATGGACGAACGCGGTATGGATGAACAGGCTGCAGTCCGCCTTGTTGATGAAAACGATGAAGCCAGGCGGGGCGTGATCCGCTATCACTACGGAGAAGATATCGACAACACCGCTTGCTACGATCTGGTCGTAAACACCGATCGCCTGAGCGTAGAAACGACGGTGCGCCTCATCCAACATGCGGTAGAGTTAGTAGATTTCGTAGGGAAGGAACGAACAAGCGAGTGTTGGCCTGAGACAGCTCGTCCACCTTCTTTCGCTCATCCCAGCGAGGAGGAGTTTACGAAGGTCTTGGATTTTTACCAAATACGCTGGGAGTATGAACCCAGGACATTTCCTCTCGCCTGGGATGAGGCGGGCAATGCAACCGAAGCCTTTTCGCCGGACTTCTACCTGGTTGACTTCGATCTCTTTATTGAGCTGACCACGCTGAAGCAGAGCCTGGTAACAGAGAAAAATCGAAAGATCAGGCGATTTCGAGAGTTATACCCCGAGGTTACGCTCAAGGTATTTTACGGGCGGGACTATCGGAGTTTACTCGGCAAGTATGGGCTTGCACAAAAAAGTAGCTCCAAGTGACCCTTCAGCCTCCTTGCACTCCCGGGAAAACCACCCTTCAGTTTTACTTGGGTACCACTGATTTTTTCACCAGCCTGCTTGGCCTGATGGGCCAATCTTGGACCCGAGAACTTCTGAAATACCCCGGTACCTGCAAGTTGCCTTAAGACCTCTTGGAGCTATTGGAAATATAGGACAAACCTCCATTTTGTCAAGGGGGGGAAAATAAAATAACTGCCCCGTCTTTGTAGGAGTCGGCAATGCACCCTGATATGATCAAGGACCTGGCTGATGTATTAATATCGGAAGAGGCGATTGCTCATCGTATCGGGGAATTGGGGACTGAGATTTCGCGGGATTATCTCGGGAAAGAGCTTGTGCTTGCCGGGGTACTCAGGGGGGCTTCATTTTTCCTGGCCGATCTGGCAAGAGCTATTACGATTCCGCTTACTATTGATTTTATTTCTATTTCGAGCTATGGCCCCGCAACCAGAGCATCCGGCGTTGTCAGCATCAGAAAAGACCTCGATGAAAGCATTGGCGGCCGCGACCTCCTCGTCATAGAAGATATCGTAGATACCGGTCTTACCCTCAGCTACCTGCTGAAGATCTTCCGAGCTCGCCAGCCGTCCAGCCTGCAGGTCTGCACGTTTTTGGATCGAAAGGCGCGTCGTATTATCGATCTTCCTATTGCCTATCGGGGATTTGAAATTCCTGAAAAGTTTGTCGTTGGCTATGGCCTCGATTACTCCCAACGCTATCGCAACCTGCCATGTATCGGTGTCCTGAAGCCCGAGCTGATGGAGCGTTAAGGGCGTTTACTCGGGGCGTTAGATTCACCGTCTTGCCGGTAGACCTCTCGACACCCTTGTCGAGATATGGTACACATATATGACGCCGGGGTGGTGAAACTGGCAGACGCACGGGACTCAAAATCCCGCGGGCTTCGGCCCATGAGGGTTCGACCCCCTCCCCCGGCACCACAATTGAGTCATGCCATCAGACATGCCAGGACCTTCATCGAATCTTGCACCAAGCCATCGGTACGTAATTCGGACAATGGCTCCGTCAGAGATAACAGCCAGAATCCCGCTGAGTTCGGTGCGCCCGATCGGAGCGATTGCAATTGTATCCGTATTGCAGTAGAGCGATCGAAACGAGGTTGCATGACCCACTCAATTGCCCCATCAGGAAGGGGTTGATGATGATCAACATCTGCCAATGGAGGCCAAGGTTATGAAGATGCGAAGAATTGTACCGGCTGTCATGCTTACGGTGGGTCTTATGGTGATGTCCGCCACGATCGTATCGGCAGAAGAGACTAAATTCGATTTGAAGCCCGCGACAACGATGAAGATTCTTCTCACAGATGCTGTCGGTAAACGGGTAGTCGTACGGTTGGATTCCAGTGAGGAGATAGAAGGCACTGTATCTGTAGTGGGTGAGCATCTGGTTCATCTCTCGAAACTTTCAAAGAGGGATTTTTTTGATGCTTTTGTCGGTATCGATCGAATCAGCGCGGTAATTATCAGGGCGCGATAACGTCGGCGCGAAACCTCTTGCCTTTGGTACGGCGCTCTGATATAAGGCAAAGACACCTTTAGTCAGACTGATCCTGTGGGGGGCCGCTTGGCGCATCTATCGCTGGCAGGTCGAGTTCTGCCCCCACGAAGGTCTTTCGATACCCTCACGAGGTCTTTGTTGATGCCACGCTACCGCTTGCCTGTCCTGCTGTTTCTATTGGCCCTTATCCTCCATTATGCTATACCTGCCGCCTCGGCCCAGGATACAGAATCCAGGGGCCTTCTTGAGAAGATCAACGAACTTCAATCAACCGTTCGGATTGAGGCCAATGAAATCGAGCGCCGCGAGCGCGATAAGCTGACCATTGCGAGGGGCGACGTCCGGATCCGGATGGAAGGCCGTATCCTCAATGCCGATGAAGTCGAGCTGGATCAGCTCCATGAGGTCGTCCGAGCCAAAGGAAGGGTGCAGTTGATCGATGGGGCAAGCCGTCTGGATGGCGATCGACTGGAATACCACTACCGCACCAATACCGGTGTCATGTATCAGGCCAAAGGGACGATGCCCCCTGCAACCGTTTTTCAAGGTGTCGAGATCCATAAGGAAGGGGATCGACGATACCGACTGATCGATGGCAAATTTACCGCCTGCCGCATCTGCCAGCCTGAACCCGGCGGCGTCGATTGGGAGATGTGGGCGAAGGATGCAGTGATCGAACAGGGCGAGTCCATTGAGGCAAAATCGGCAACCTTCCGGGTGCGGGGCATCCCGTCCCTGTATACCCCCTACATCAGCTATCCTATCGGACCGCGGCGCACCGGCTTTCTTATCCCCAGTGTCGGGACCAGTAGCGGATCGGGGTTTACCTTGAGACAGCCGTTCTTCTGGGCCATCGATGAATCCCAGGATCTGACACTGACCGGTATCCTTCGAACCGAGCGTGGTGTGGAGGGCCAGGCCGCGTATCGGTATGTCCTGGGACCTGAGGCGCGCGGTATGGTGGATGGCCGGGTGATCCAGGATCGAGAAAATGAAACCGAGATCCGAGCCACCATTACAGCCCGCCATGATCAGCAATGGAACCAGGAGTTAAGCCTGAAGAGCGACATCAATTACACGAGCGACCGGCGGATTCAACGCAGGTTTCCCGAGACCCCGCCTGAGTTACGGACCTCGAATATGACCAACTCACGCGTCTTTCTGACGCAGTTGTGGCCGAGTTACGGCCTGCAGTTCCTGGTCGACGATACGCGTACCCTTGAACCGAGCACCAATGACAGCCGCCTGAGCCGACTGCCCACGGTCAATTTCTCCGCGTTTCCACGGCATCTGTTCGGATCACCGGTCATGCTGGAGACGCAACTCTCCGGGACCTATCTGCAGCGGAAGGAGACTACGGATAGCGGCCGCGCCGATCTATTTCCGAAGCTCTCACTTCCGTGGCGCATGCTGCCATGGATGACTATGACGCCCTCGATCGGATTTCGGGAGACCGCATACACAAACCGCACCGACGGGATATCTGGTGGGACAAGCCGGGAACTTTTCGAGGCTCGAAACGACCTTCAGGCCAGGTTCTTTCGCGGATTTGAGGTATCAAGTGGACGAGTCGATCGGCTGGTTCACCTGCTCGAACCGCGCCTCAGCTACTGGTTCATCAACGCCGTCGGTCAGCAAAGGATTCCACAGTTCGATAATGTCGACTTTGTCAGTGCGCAGAACAGGGTGACCTATTCTATCTCCAACCGCCTGCTGGCCAAGCTCAAGGAATCTGACGGTTCCATCCGAACTCACGAGGCCCTCTCCTTTGCGCTCAGCCAGAGTATCAACCTGAATCGTAAAACACGTACCTTTTCCGATCTGTTCCTGAACGCGCTGACACCGGAACGGATCGACCAGGCGGTGCGAGAGGTGTCTGCTAAATCCTTGGGTAATGGGTTCTCGCAGGTACGAGAGCGCCGTTTCTCGAACCTGGTGGCCGACCTCCGCGCCTCTCCCTTACAGAATCTGGCATTCTATGGGGTCACCGCCTTCAACACCGAGAGGAATCGGATGGATGGAGTAGAGACCGGGATACGGTTTACCTATCCGCAGTACGGGCGGATAGACCTGGCTCATACGTTTATCCGCGGTGGAGAGACAGACGATCTACCCGGCCCATTCAGCGATCGAGAGATCTCCGGGATCGTTGGCCGGTTCCTCCTCACGCCGCTCAAGAACGTCGCCATTAACTTTCTTGGCCGCTACGACCCCCGCCGAAATAAAAGCCTGGAGAACAATGTGGTCGTAAGCTATGCGACCTGCTGTTGGATGGCAGGCATCCATTTCCTCAACCGTTCGCAGACGTCAGGGATCGGGAGCTCGGAAAACAGTATCGAGTTCTTTTTCGATCTGTTGACCATCGGGGCCCCTCCACCTCCGGAGCGTGGAGCTCAGTACCTCAGGCGGCGCTGACGGCAGTTGACCGAGACAGACGGTATGGGTAGAATGATGGCTTACAGGAAGGCAGCGAGCCCCTAAGGGATCATCCCTTCGAGGAGGAATCATGTACTACCCGGTATTTCGACCACGGCGTCTGCGCCAGAATGAGACCCTTCGCCGACTGGTTCGAGAAACTCATCTGCATCTTGATGATCTGATTCAGCCGCTCTTTGTCGTTCATGGACGAGGGGTGCGCCAAGAGATCCCCTCGATGCCGGGCTGTTACCATCTTTCGGTCGATGAACTGGCCAAGGAGGCGAAAGAGGTCGCTGCTATGGGTATCCCAGGGATCATCCTGTTTGGTCTTCCGTCCGCGAAAGATGCCCTGGGTTCCGAGGCCTACGCTGAGGATGGGGTCGTCCAACAGGCGATACGGGCGGTCAAGGATACCGTATCCGACCTGCTGGTGATTACCGACGTCTGTCTATGCGAATACACGAGTCATGGCCATTGCGGTGTTGTTGAGCGCGGGCAGGTGAAGAACGATCCCACGTTGGAGCTATTGGCCAGAACGGCGCTCTCTCATGCCGAGTCCGGTGTCGATATGGTTGCGCCTTCCGACATGATGGACGGTCGGGTAGCGGTCATCCGAGAGGCGCTGGACGAGGAAGGGTTCGAGGATACCCCGATCATGGCCTATTCGGCCAAGTATGCCAGCGCCTTTTACGGCCCATTCCGCGAGGCGGCTGCAGCGGCCCCTCAATTTGGCGATCGCCGTTCCTATCAGATGGACCCGGCCAACAGCGACGAGGCGCTTCGTGAGGTGGGACTGGACCTGGAGGAGGGGGCAGACATCGTGATGGTGAAGCCGGCCCTCCCGTATCTGGACATCCTCTGGCGAATCAAGGAGGAGTTTGGCGGGCCGGTTGCCGCCTATCATGTAAGCGGCGAGTATGCCATGCTGAAGGCAGCCGGGCGGCTCGGGTGGATCGATGAAGAGCGGGTGCTCATGGAGACGCTGACGTCAATCAAGCGGGCCGGCGCTGACCTGATCCTGACCTATGCCGCCAAGGAGGCTGCGCGGCTGTTGGAGAACAGACCGTGAGCAGCTCGCCCGTACGGTGCATGCCGATTGGCCCGCGTTCGAAAGCGCTTTTTGAGGAGGCCGCTCGCCTTCTGCCGGGAGGGGTGAACAGCCCCGTGCGTGCGTTTAAGGCCGTGGGTGGACAGCCGGTGATGATCGAGCAAGCACATGGCTGCCGCCTCGACGACGTCGATGGCCATAGCTACATCGACTATATCGGCTCCTGGGGGCCGATGATCGTCGGCCATGCTCACCCCGCCGTCGTCAAAGCGATTCAGGAGGCTGCATCGCTTGGGGTAAGCTATGGCGCACCGACCCAATGGGAGACGATGCTGGCCCGCATGGTCGTTGAGGCGATCCCCTCGATCGAGCTGGTCCGATTTGTGAACTCCGGGACCGAGGCGACTATGAGCGCTATTCGGTTGGCCCGCGGGGTCACGAGGCGAGACCGGATTATCAAGTTCGAGGGGTGTTACCATGGGCATGCCGACAGTCTCCTGGTTAAGGCCGGTTCCGGTGCTATGACCTTTGGTGTACCGGACAGCCTTGGCGTTCCATCCGACCTCGCCCGTTTAACGATTACGCTGCCATATAATGATGCCGATGCCGTACGGGAGTCCTTTCGGTCGGTCGGTACAGAGATTGCCTGTGTGATCGTGGAGCCCGTTGTAGGTAACATGGGGGTTGTACCGCCTAAGCCGGGGTTTCTTGCAGCATTACGAGAGATTACAGCAGCCCACGGCTCGCTGCTGATCTTCGACGAGGTGATGACCGGATTTCGGCTTGGCAAGGGCGGCGCCCAGGCCCTGTACGGCATCCAGCCGGATCTGACCTGTCTTGGCAAGATTATCGGTGGCGGCCTGCCGGTTGGTGCGTATGGCGGTCCGAAAAAGATTATGGAACAGGTTGCCCCCTTAGGATCCGTCTATCAAGCCGGGACGCTTTCCGGCAACCCCTTGGCTATGAGAGCAGGTATCGAGACCCTTCGCCTGCTCGACGAACCGGGATTCTATGAGCGGCTTGAGGCGAAAGGGGAGCAATTAGAGACAGGATTACGGGAACTGGCGGCAAAGGAGGGCGTCGCGTTACAGTGTCAACGGGTTGGCTCGATGTGTACCGCTTTTTTTGCCGAGCATCCTGTTATCGACTATCAGACGGCTCGTACCGCAGACACCGATCGTTACGCCGCGTTCTTTTGGGCCATGCTTGAGCGCGGGGTCTATTTCCCGCCCTCACAGTTCGAGGCCGCCTTTCTGTCCGATGCGCACGCCGCCGCCGATATCGAGACCACCCTGCTGGCGGCACAGGATGCCTTGGCTACGTTTCGCCATCGACAACATTGAACTATCGACCCACAAAGGAGGACCGTTGAGATGTTGACCTTGATCCCGATCCGGCTTCGTTGCCGGTGGCTATTTGTGGCTGTAGCGCTGCTTGGCGCAGCATCGTCCCCCGCATTCGGCGCTGAGAGCCAAGGTGGTGCGGTAAGCGCTCAGGCGAAGTACGATGCGACATGTGCCAGATGCCATGGAGCAGGCGGTAAAGGCGATGGGATGCAGGCAAAGATGGTGTTTTGGATGAAGATGTCCAACCTGGCTGATTCGGCCTATATGCGAACACGGTCTGACGACGTCCTTTTTCAGATTATCAAAGTAGGCGGCAAGGCTGGTATGCCTGCGTTTGGGCTCAAGCTGACCGATCCAGAGATCAAGGACATGGTGGTCTACATCAGGAGCTTTTCCAGCCCACCAGGGCAGCCAAAGCCAGCGGGGGCAACGCGCCAAAAATGATGCGCTTTTCTCATTGACAGCTATAGGGGGGTATGCTAAAAATTTCACGAAGTTAACTTACGAAGTTGGCTAGAGAGTTCTGTTAGCCCCTGCAACAAACAGTCGGCAAACTCTTCAGGATGCCCTGCGCGGGGCATTTTTTTTGTCGTAGTATAGAGGATTCGGCCTCGGCGATATCCTCTATGCGGCCAAGTTGTAATAAAGCCCTCGTCCATGTCGGACGCGCGCGCTTCTCATGTAGGTGATGAATATGGCAGCAGATTACGCCTCAGTAGGCATTTTTTTAATAGTCGGACTTCTCTTCGTCGTGGTGAACGTCGACGTCGTTTCTCGACTGCTTCGCCCCACGAACCCTCAACGCGAAAAGTTGACGACATACGAATGCGGGGAGGATCCGATCGGTGCCTCCTGGATTCGTATTCACGTCCGGTACTACCTGTATGCCCTGGTCTACGTCATCTTCGCGGTGGAGACGATCTATCTTCTACCGTGGGCAGTGGTCTTCCGCCAACTGGGGATGTTTGCCTTTGTCGAGATGATGCTCTTTATTGCCATTCTGCTGGTGGGTTTTGCCTATGCCTGGCGTAAGGGCGCCCTGGAGTGGGTCCAATGACGCCGGAAGAGATCATTGAGTCCATAACGTCGCAGTATGGCGACGCCATCAAGGCCTCAGAGGTCAAGGGCACCGAGGCGAGAATGGATATCCAGCGGGAGAAGAACTGCGAGATCCTTACCACACTGAAAGAGGCAGGGTTCGACTATTTAAACTGCCTGAGCGCTGTAGATAGGATCGCAAACGGCGAGCTCGAGGTGGTCTATCACCTTTCCTCTCTGTCGCAGCCAACGAAGATCCTGGTAAGGGTGCGAATCCCGCGAGCGGATCCGATCATACGAAGCGTTGTCCCGTTATGGGGTACGGCAGATTGGCATGAACGGGAGGCCTTTGACATGATGGGAATCCAGTTCGATGGCCATCCTGACCTCCGGCGGATTTTGACCTCTGAAGATTGGGTAGGGTATCCATTGCGTAAGGACTATCAAGATGAACGGCTGGTTCCATACGAGCCGGTCTAGTGATATGTGCGGTTGAGATAGGCGGATGAATCCACAAGAGACGGAAATCGCTGAGCTTACTCCAGAGACGATGGAGGAGATGTACGTCAATATGGGGCCACAGCACCCCAGTACGCATGGCGTTCTCCGCCTTTTATTGAAGCTGGATGGTGAGGTCGTCACCGAGGTGATTCCATACCTCGGCTACCTGCACCGCTGCCATGAAAAGATCGGCGAGAACCGCACCTACACCCAGATTATTCCATATACTGATCGACTGGACTATCTTGCCTCCATGTATAACAACTTCGGCTATGTACTGACGGTGGAACGACTTGTCGGGATCACTGTGCCGGAGCGAGCTGAGTATATGCGGGTGATCCTGGGGGAGTTGCAACGAATCGCCAGTCACCTGATCTGGCTGGGGACGTTAGGCCTCGACCTTGGCAACTTCACGATTTTCATGTACTGCTTCCGGGAGCGGGAGAAGATCCTGGACCTATTCGAGTCGGTTTCGGGACAGCGCTTGAACTACTCTTTCTACCGGATCGGTGGGATGCCGTTAGACTTCCCCGACTCTTTTCTGACTGAGTGCAAGGCGTTTCTGGAATGGTTCAAGCCGCGCCTTCCTGAGTACGACGCGATCATGGGCGACAATATCATCTTCCAGAAGCGGGTGCAGGGCCTCGGAAAGCTAGATGCCAAGACCGCCATCAACTATGCGATCAGCGGGCCGATGCTCCGTGCCTCCGGGATCAAGTGGGATCTGCGCCGGAACGATCCGTACTCCATTTACGATCGCTTCGAATTCGACATCCCGGTGGGAACCTCCGGCGACGTCTGGGACCGCTATATGGTCAGACGTATCGAGATGGAAGAGAGTGTCAAGATTATTGAGCAGGCCCTTCAGGGTCTGCCGTCCGGTGAGATTATCGCAAAGATGCCGAAAAAGCTGAAGCCGCCCGTCGGAGACATCTACACCAGAGTAGAGTCGCCCAGGGGTGAGCTGGGCTTCTACCTTGTGTCGGACGGCACTGAGAAACCGTACCGGTACAAGGTACGCTCCCCGGCCTTTGTCAACCTGAGTGTACTGCCCGTCATCGGTCGAGGCTGCCTCGTCGCTGATATTGTGGCCATCCTGGGGAGCATCGACATCGTACTGGGCGAGGTGGATCGCTAGCAATGGAGTTTTGAGTTTCAAGTTCCGAGTTTTGAGTCACGAAACCCGAAACTCGATACCGGGAACCGGTTGAGTATGGAAGGTTTACAGGAAAGTTTTTACGGCGCGTTTGAGGCTCAGGGGCTACCCCTGTTTATCCCCCAGCTTATTGTGATGGTGGTGGTGGCTACGGCCGTTCTTATCTTCGTGGCCGTCTCTGTCATGTTTATGGTCTGGTGGGAGCGGAAGATCAGTGCCCATATCCAGGTGCGCTTTGGACCGATGCGGGTCGGCGGCTGGCATGGCTGGGCTCAAAGTATTGCCGACGGAATCAAGCTGCTCATCAAGGAGGATATCATTCCGGATGGGGCGGATCGGCTTGTGTTCGCCCTGGCGCCGATGGTGGTCTTTGCGGCCGGACTCGCCGCCTATGTCATCATCCCGTTTGGCCCGGGTCTGATTGTCAGCGATCTGAATATCGGCGTACTGTTTTATATTTCAATCTCCTCCCTGACGGTGGTGGGGATCATCATGGCTGGGTGGAGCTCCAATAATAAGTATGCGGTCCTCGGCGCGATCCGCTCGGCGGCACAGGCGGTCAGCTACGAAGTTCCCCTTGTCGTCTCGATCCTTGGGGTCATTATGACCGTCGGTTCCCTCAGTATGACCAAGATCGTGGAGGCACAGCAGCAGATGTGGTTTGTGGTCCCGCAATTATTGGGCTTTCTCATCTATCTGACTGCGGCCATCGCTGAGTGTAACAGGCTGCCGTTTGATATTCCGGAGGCCGAGTCGGAGCTGGTAGCCGGCTTTCATGTTGAGTACAGCGGGATGCGTTTCGCAATATTCTTCCTGGCGGAGTACGCCAATATGTTTACAGTGTCGGCTATCGCTGCGGCGCTGTTCCTGGGTGGCTGGCATGGGCCGTTGCTGCCGGGGTGGCTCTGGTTCCTTCTCAAAACCTATTTCCTGATCTTCGTGATGATGTGGTTGCGCTGGACATTGGCCAGGTTGCGGGTCGATCAGCTCATGAACCTGGGGTGGAAGTTCCTGCTGCCGCTGGCCTTCCTGAATATGGGGATTACCGGATTGATCCTCGTACTGCGAGGTTAGTATGGTGGGGTTGCGCTTGTGACTGTGACTCACGTTGTATTCTTTCTTTTGGCGGCCTTTACCGTGGGCGCATCCTTGCTGGTAGTGCTGGCCAGAAATATCGTCCACTGTGCCATTGCGCTGGTCTTCAGCTTTTTCGGTGTGGCCGCTCTGTTCGTCCTGCTTGATGCCGAGTTCCTGGCGGCTGCACAGGTACTGCTGTACGTGGGCGGGATCACAATTCTTTTACTGTTTGCGATTATGCTGACCAGTCGAATCTCGGCCACAGGGGTCAAGATTATGAATGAGCAGGTTGGGATCGGTGCGGTCGTCGTGCTCGCAATAGTCGGGCTGATGGTCTTTGCCAACCTCAAGGGTTTTCCTGATCTGGTCCCGCCTCTGACCATGCCGGATAATACCGCCTCACTCGGGACGCTTTTGCTGACCACCTACGTCCTGCCGTTTGAGATTGTATCGCTTCTTCTTCTGGCGGCCATGGTGGGCGCCATCATCCTGGCCAGGCGCGAGCAGGGAAGGAACTGACAGATGGTGCCACTGTCGTACTACCTGATCCTCAGCGTGCTGCTCTTCGGCATCGGGATGTTCGGGGCCCTGACCCGCCGCAATGCCGTCGGCGTACTGATGGCGTTAGAGTTGATGTTCAATGCCGTCAATCTGAATTTTGTGGCGTTCTCCCGGTATCTCCCCCAGCCGCTGCTGCAGGGGCAGATCTTTGCGATCTTTGTCATTACTGTGGCGGCGGCCGAGGCGGCGGTGGGCCTGGCGATTATCCTTGGGCTGTACCGGAACTTTCAGACCATCAACGTCGACGAAATCAACCTGATGAAGTGGTAGGGATGTTCAACCTACCGTGCAACGTTCAAGGTTCAATGTTCAGGGTTCAACGTTGAACGTTGAACGGGTCAACAGGAATTTGAGATGAAACTTGTTGCGCTTATACCGCTCTTGCCGTTGATCGGCGTACTGATCAACGGACTATTCGGCTATCGAATCAAGGATCGGGCCCATCTGGTCGCTGTACCTGCCGCAGGGCTGTCATGTCTTGTGGCGTTTATCGTCTTCTTCCAGTCGATGGGTAGCGAGCCGTTTGATTGGGACGTCTATTCGTGGGTGAAGGTCGGAGAGCTCGATATACCGATCGGATTCCTGATTGACCCCCTCTCGACCGTAATGATGCTGGTCGTGACCTTCGTTGGATTTCTTATTCATATCTACTCGATCGGCTATATGCACGGTGATCGAGGCTACGCCCGCTTCTTCACCTACCTCAATCTCTTCATGTTCTCCATGCTGATACTGGTGCTCGCCAATAACTATCTCCTGATGTTTTTGGGGTGGGAAGGGGTCGGGCTCTGCTCGTATCTGTTGATAGGATTCTGGTATGAGAAAAAGTCGGCCTGTGATGCCGGCAAGAAGGCGTTTGTTGTCAACCGGATCGGCGATGCCGGGTTCATACTCGGACTCTTCTTTATCTGGACTACGTTCGGGTCGTTGAAGTACGCAGAGGTGTTTGCGGCTATCGATCCTGCGCTGGGTGCGGGGATTTATACGACAATCACACTGCTTTTGTTTGTAGGCGCGGCAGGCAAGTCGGCCCAGCTTCCTCTCTATGTCTGGCTTCCTGATGCCATGGAGGGGCCCACACCCGTTTCCGCCCTGATCCATGCCGCGACGATGGTGACGGCAGGTGTCTATATGGTGGCCCGATCAAATGCCCTATTCAACCTGGCGCCGTTCAGCCTTGAGGTCGTGGCCTGGGTTGGCGCGCTGACGGCAGTCTTTGCGGCGACGATTGCGCTGGTTCAGAATGATATTAAGAAGGTCGTGGCCTACTCTACGATCTCCCAGCTTGGCTACATGTTTCTCGGCGCCGGCGCCGGCGCCTACGCCTCCGCAGTGTTTCATCTTGCGACCCATGCCTTTTTTAAGGCGCTTCTCTTTCTTGGCTGCGGCTCAGTCATCCACTCACTGCATGGTGAGCAGGACATCAGCAAGATGGGCGGACTTCGAAAGGCGATGCCGATTACGACCTGGACCTTTCTGCTGGCCTCGCTGGCGAATGCCGGCATCTTCCCCCTGGCCGGCTTTTGGTCCAAGGATGAGATTCTATACAATGCCTTCGTGCGCGGGCTGACGATCCCATGGCTTTTGGGACTGATCGGGGCGTTCCTTACGGCGTTCTATATGTTCAGGCTGTTCTTCCAGGTCTTTACCGGGCATTTTCGCGGTGACCACCATACCGCCCATCACCTGCACGAATCGCCGCCAAACATGGCGTATCCGCTGCTGGTGCTCGCCGTCCTTTCGGTGACTGCGGGGGCAGTGTTCGGGTTCCCCCCGGATCATGGGCTCTATCACAAATTCGTCGCGCCAATCTTTGAGGCCGCCCACGGATCAGAGGCGGTTGTCGAGCATGGTGTCGGCGAGGCCGTCGAACATGCGATGGAAGGGGGTACCGAGCATGCGGTGGCTGCGGTTGCGGCTGCCGGACATGCGGCTGGCCCATCCGAGCTTATGATGGCCGTGGTCTCACTGGCGGTTGCACTGTCCGGGATCGGCCTCGCCTATCTGTTCTACGTCAAACGGCCGGATATACCGGCGGCCCTGGCGGACAAGCTGCGCGGTCTCTATAACCTGTTACTGAACAAGTATTGGGTGGACGAGCTATACGAGGCGATCTTTATCGATGGCGGCAAGCGTTTCTGCGGCTTTCTGTGGAAGGTTGATGCGCGGGTCGTCGACGGCGCAGTCAACGGCAGTAGTTGGCTGACGATACGGATGAGCGTCATCTCATCCTGGCACGATATAAAGATCATAGATGGCCTGGTCAACGCCATCGCGGATCTGATCCAGGGCGGAAGCTTGAGCCTCCGTCGGCTGCAGACGGGGGTGATCCAGAACTATATTCTGGCCATGACGCTCGGCATCCTTGGTATGACGGTTTTCTACCTATTCTTATAGAGAGGTGTTTAGTGCTACGTTTTGTATGCCAGGTCGAATACCGACAGCATGCTCGACCAATCCAACACCCGGCATCTGAAACCCGGCATATGACACTTGAGACGGGAGGTTTATCGCTCCGATGAATGTTCTTGAGTTTCCGATCCTATCCTTGCTGACGTATCTACCGCTCGTCGGGATGCTTGTTATTGCGCTGCTTCCAAAGGAGAGTAAAGGTGGCATCCGATGGACCGCCTTGGCCTTCACAGTAGCCAATCTCCTGATATCCTTCTGGATCCCGGCCAACTTCGACTCGACAACTGCCGAGATGCAGTTCGTGGAGAAGGCATCATGGATTCGCTCGATCGGTGCGACCTATTTCTTTGGTCTGGATGGGATCACGCTATGGCTCGTCTTGCTGACCACCTTCCTCTCCGTGATTACGGTCGTCTGCTCATGGGAATCGGTCAAGATGCGGATGAAGGAATATTATGCCTTTCTGCTGATGCTGGAGACAGGGATGCTCGGGGTCTTTTTTTCTCTCGACCTCTTTCTCTTCTATATCTTTTGGGAAGTCATGCTGGTGCCGATGTATTTTCTCATCGGTATCTGGGGAAGCGATCGTCGCCTCTATTCGGCCATCAAGTTCTTTCTGTATACGCTGTTCGGCGGCGTGATCATGCTGCTCGGAATCCTGGCGGTCTACTTTTATCAGGGCGCCCAGACGGGGGTCTACACATTTGATATTTTCGAGTTGATGAAGGTCACGTATCCCACAACCCCCGTCTTTACGTTGCTGGGTATTCCGTTCTCGTTTCAGGATCTGGTCTGGCTCGCATTCTTTTTGGGTTTTGCTATCAAGGTCCCGATGTTTCCATTCCATACCTGGCTGCCCGATGCCCACACCGATGCCCCGACGGCAGGTAGCGTCATCCTGGCCGGCGTCCTCCTGAAGATGGGTACATACGGCTTCATTCGATTCAATCTGCCGATGCTTCCGGAGGCCACCCAACACTTTGTTCCGATGATCATGTTCCTGTCGATTACTGCGATTATTTATGGGGCCTTGGTCTGTATGGTTCAGACCGATATGAAGCGGTTGATTGCCTACAGCTCTGTCAGCCACATGGGGTTCATCATGTTGGGTATGTTCGCCCTGAACTCCCAGGGGATCCAGGGCAGCATCATCCAGATGATCAACCACGGCCTATCGACGGGAGCCCTGTTCCTGATCGTCGGCCTGATCTATGATCGCCGGCATACGAGGCAAATCTCGGAGTTTGGAGGTCTATCGAAACAGATGCCGGTCTACGCGACCCTGTTTGCGATCATTATGTTTTCTTCCATGGGGCTTCCAGGCCTGAACGGTTTCATTGGCGAGTTTTTGATTCTTGTCGGTGTCTTCAAGGTCAGCTATGTCTGGTCTGCCTTTGCCGTTACCGGAATCGTCCTTGGTGCTGCCTATATGCTGTGGCTGTACCAGCGGACGATGTTCGGGGCGCTGGAGAACCCAAAGAATGCGGAGCTTCCCGACTTGAATCTCAGGGAGCTCAGCACCCTTGTACCGATTGTGATTATGTGTTTTTGGATCGGTCTCTACCCCTCCCCTTTCCTGAATCGGACGGAGGCGTCGGTAAATTATCTGCTGTCGCGGATTCATAAAGAACAGGCCGTTGTCGAGCCTGTCCTGAGCTCTGCTGAAGAACCTGCCGCGAGCAGCTCGACGAAGCCGACTACAGGCCACAACGAAGCCGACTCTGCGTCCAGTCGAGCGGGACATGTCGTACCGGTCAAGGGGTCTGTGACAAGCCATACCGAGGGGGGACCTGCCATCATGCACGCCATCAAAGGATCTCGATGACTGACGTTTTCAACATGGTAGACATCTCCACGGCCTTACCAGAGGTGACGCTGAGCCTGGTGGCGATGGCGATCCTTGTGCTCGATCTTATTGCGCCCAAAGGCAGTCGAGACTGGCTGGGATATTTGAGTATCCTGGGCGTCTTTATCACCTTTGCGACCCTTCTTCGCCAATGGGGGGTCATGGAACTTGCATTCAGCGGGCAATACCTCAGCGATCCCTTTGCCTTCTTTTTCAAGGTCGTATTTCTAGTCTCTACCGCACTGATCCTCCTGATGTCGATCGGCTATTTGAAGAGCGAAAGGATCGATAAGGGGGAGTTCTACGCGATGATCCTGTTTGCGACACTGGGGATGATGTTGATGGTCAGTGCCGTTGATCTTTTGATTCTCTACATCGGGTTGGAGATGATGTCGATCTCGATCTATATCCTGGCTGGCTTTTTAAAGCGAGAGCGGCGAAGCAGCGAGGCTGCCCTGAAGTATCTGCTGATGGGAGGATTCTCCTCTGCGATTCTTCTGTACGGCATCGTCATGCTGTATGGGCTGACCGGCTCCATCGGCTTGAGAGAGATCGCCTCGACGCTATCAACAGATACGGCTTCAAATCCGGCCCTCATTATGGGTATGGTGATGCTGGTGGCCGGATTTGGATTTAAGATTGCGGCGGTCCCGTTTCATATGTACATCCCCGATGTGTATGAGGGAGCCCCGATCCCTGTAGCGGCTCTCCTGTCGGCGGCTTCAGAGGTCGCCGGCCTCGCCATTCTGTTGCGTGTATTTCTGGTGGCCATTCCGGAACTGCAGGATCGCTGGACAATGCTTTTTTACCTCCTTTCCCTGCTAACGATGACGGTAGGCAATGTTGTAGCGATTGCACAGAGTAACATCAAGCGGATGCTGGCCTATAGCTCCATTGCACATATCGGCTACCTGTTGATCGGCTTAGTTGTGGGGCGAGAGATGGGTATCTCAGCCACGCTGCTGTATACACTGGTCTATGCCCTGATGACGCTCGGCGCGTTTGCCATTGTGATCCTTCTCTGTGTGGGAGAGGTCAAAGGGGAGCGCATTGATGACTTTACCGGCCTGGCGCAGCGAAGCCCGATGGCTGCCGCTGCCATGTTGATCTTCCTTCTCTCGTTGGCTGGCGTCCCGCCTACTGCGGGCTTCGTCGGAAAGTTTTATCTGTTTGGCGCAGCCATCGAACGGGGGTATGTCTGGCTTGCAGTGATTGCCGTCATCAATTCAGCCATCTCGGTATTTTATTATATGAAGGTGGTAGTAGCGATGTATATGCGGGACCTTCCGCCGCAGGGCCTGAGCTTGAGCTCTTCTCGTCCCTTGCAGTTTGCAGTGCTTGTGACCCTGGTGGCCACCATTGCGATTGGGATTTACCCGGGCCCATTCCTGGAGTTGGCTAAGGCTTCGGTTGCCGGACTCTGGTAGGATAACCGTTCAAGGTTCAACGTTCGATGTTCAACGTTGTGAGCTATGAACACGAAGTCAAGCCTTGAACGTAGAACCTTGCACCTTGAACATTGTTCCGGACCTTGACAGGGTGGATGAGGAGGGCTAGAGTGAGCTGCAGCGTGGCCAAGGCGATGTATCTGGCTCATTATCAGGGTGATGAAGGACAATCAGTTTCGACTGTGGCGTCAGCTTGCAGCGTTGAGCGCGCTGGGGATTACCCTCTCCGTCTCCATAGCCATCGGGGCAGCGATCGGTATTGCCTTGGATCGCTGGCTGGGAACGTCGCCGTGGTTGATGATCCTATTCTTCGTCTTCGGGATTGCAGCGGGCTTTACCAATCTCCTGAAAGATCTCAAGCGCTGGGGCGGGTAATTGTTTGAAGGTTACATCTGATTTCTTAGTTACTAACGGAGAGGCGTGATGGAGCATCACCCTACACTAATTCAGCTTCCTAATTTTCTTGCGGTAATCGGGGTTCCCGGGGATTGGATACCGGAACATGTATGGATGGCCTGGGTTGTGATGGCGATCCTGATCGGTATTTCCTGTTTGGCCACGCGGCGGCTCGACGCGGTACCGGGTCCGGTACAGAACTTCATGGAGGTCACGGTTGAGGCCTTCACAGATTTACTTACGCAGATGATCGGGCCAAAGGGAAAACGATATCTCCCCTTGATCGGTACGGCTGGTCTCTTCATCCTTGTTGGGAATCTCCTGGGGGTAGTGCCCGGTTTCAAGCCCCCAACAGCGAACCTCAATACTACCGCAGCTCTCGCTATTACTGTGTTCCTCTCCTATAACTACTTCGGTATACGGGAACATGGGATCGTGGCCTATTTGCGCCATTTTTGTGGACCGATTCTGTGGCTGGCTCCGATCATGTTTCCTATTGAGTTTATTGGCCATCTCGCGCGACCGATCTCTCTGTCGATCCGGCTGTTCGGCAATATCTTCGGGGAGGAGAGCGTCGTGATGATCCTGCTGTCTTTGATCTGGTTAGGTATTCCGTATGTCATCTATCTGGGCATCATGATGCCCCTGAGTCTCTTCACCAGTATCGTCCAGAGCTTCGTCTTTGTCATGCTGTCTATGGTGTATATCGCTGGAGCAGTTCAATCTGAGCACGAGGAGCATCACTAACCCTATTTTATTCTGAAAGGAGTTGTGTCGATGAGTCGTACACGAGGTGCACTTATTCTGCTGTTGGTCACGGGTATGCTTGCTATTGGATCCCAGATCGCGTCTGCGGCTGAAGGGGCCGCCACGCCAGAACCTTCTTCTTCCGGCAGTTCGCTCTTCTTTGTCGTATCGGTCCTCACGGGCGGATTTGCCATGGCGATTGCCTCTGGTGCAGCGGCGATCGGTCAGGGTAAGGCTATCGTCAGTGCGCTCGAGGCGATCGGAAGGCAGCCGGCAGCGGCTCCAAAGATTCAGGTTGCCATGATTATCGGTCTCGCGCTGATCGAGTCGCTGGCCATCTATGTTCTGCTTGTTGCCCTGATCATTTTCTTCGCGAATCCCTTTATCAAATACGTGGTCCCCGGCGCATAGGGGGATGAGGCTTCGGGCGACGACTAATCGCCCAGGAGAAGGAGGCGGTGCTTCTCTCGTATCTGCCGATCGTTATCCTGATCCTGGTGGCCGCCGGTTTCGCCCTCACCACCACCTGTCTATCTCATGCACTTGGGCCGCGGCGGCCTACTCATGCGAAGCTCACCCCGTATGAGTGCGGGATTGATCCGGTAGGCTCCGCCAGGGCGCGGTTTTCGGTCAAGTTTTACCTGGTCGCGATGTTGTTCATTGTGTTCGACATCGAGATCGTATTCCTGTATCCCTGGGCGGTCATCCTGAATAGCCTGGGACTATTCGGGTTGATCGAAATGGTTCTCTTCCTCGGGATTCTTCTCATCGGCCTCCTGTATGTCTGGAAGAAGGGGGGCCTGGAATGGATCACGTGAAGGGGGAGGAAGAGAACCTTACCGTTTTACAGCTACGGGAAAGGTTCCCAGAGGCGACCCTCTCGACCAGGAGCTTTCGCAACGAAACGACCATCCTCATCAGGCCCGGCGACATCATTCGTATCTGTCGTTTCCTGAAAGAGGACCCCAGCCTACTGTACGATTTCCTCTCTGATCTCACCGCAGTCGATCGGTTCGATGACCACCCGCGTTTTGAGGTGGTCTATCATCTCTACTCGCTTCAGTACAAGTGGCGGATTCGGCTCAAGGTACAGATTGAGGAGACCGAGGCGGTACCCAGTGTCGCGTCCGTCTGGGGTACCGCGAATTGGCATGAACGTGAAGTATTCGATATGTTCGGCATTCGCTTTGAGGGCCATCCCGATCTTCGGCGGATACTCATGCCGGAAGACTGGGAGGGATGTCCACTCAGAAAAGACTACCCGGTGCAGGCCTCGCCAAAATGGTGGGAAGAGGGGGCGGCAGGTGGCTGAACAGCGTACAATGACCATCAACATGGGGCCCCAACACCCCAGTACCCACGGCGTACTGCGTCTGGTTCTGGAACTGGATGGAGAGATCGTCGTTCGTTGTACGCCACATATCGGCTACCTGCATACCGGAATGGAGAAGATCGCAGAAAGTAAGCGATATCAGCAAGTGATTCCCATTACGGACCGGATGGATTATCTGGCTCCCCTCAGCAATAACCTGGCCTATGTGCTGGCCGTCGAGAAGCTCCTAGGAATTGAGGCTCCGCCTCGCGCGCAGGTGATTCGCGTGATGCTGACGGAGCTGACCCGTATCGGGAGCCATCTAGTCTGGCTCGGCACCCACGCCATCGACATTGGAGCCATGAGTGTTTTTCTGTACGCCTTTCGAGAGCGCGAGGCGATCGTAGATATGTACGAGCAGGTATCTGGAGCCAGAATGATGTCCAGCTACTTTCGAATCGGCGGACTATTCGCCGATCTGCCGGAGGGGTTCGAGCGATCGGTCTGCGCCTTCATTGAAAGCTTTCCGGATCGCCTGGCCGAGTATGAAGATCTGCTGACACGAAATCCTATCTGGATTGAACGGACCAGAGGGGTTGGCGTGATCAAGTCGGAAGATGCCATCGATCTCGGCTTAAGCGGCCCAAATCTCCGGGCCTGCGGGATTCCCTGGGACGTTCGCAAGTCCAACCCCTATTCGGGCTATGAACAATTTCACTTCGAGATGTCCAGAGGAACCCACGGCGATGTCTACGACCGGTACCTCTGTCGCATCTTTGAGATGCGGCAGAGCGTGGCCATCGTTCGTCAAGCCCTGGAGTGTCTTCCGGAGGGGCCGATCGCTGTGGCTGACCCGAAGCTCACCCCGCCGCCCAAACCGATGATCAAGCAGAGCATGGAGGCCCTTATTCACCACTTTCTGCTCTGGTCGGAGGGCTTTACTGTGCCGGCAGGAGAGGTCTATCAGAGTATCGAGTCGCCGAGGGGCGAGTACGGGGTCTATCTGGTGAGCGACGGCAGCAATAAACCTTACCGTATCCACTTTCGGACACCTTCTTTCGTCAACCTGGAGTCGTTGTCAAAGATGGCAGAGGGGCGACTGATGGCCGATCTGGTGGCGATCATCGGGAGCATCGATATTGTCCTCGGTGAGGTGGATCGATGACCGAAGAGACGATTCAGCGCATCCTGTCCAGATATCCTGATCGCCGTTCCGCCCTGTTGCCGTTGATGCACCAGTACCAGGAGGAAGCCGGGTATTTGACCGAGGACGCCATGCGTATGTTGGCCGCGCGTCTTGACATCCCGCCGATCCAGGTCACGGAGGTCGCTACATTTTATGACATGTTCCGGCTGAAGCCGGGTGGGCGGCGTGAGATCTGGGTCTGTCACAACCTGAGCTGTGCGCTGTTAGGGGCTGAGCAGGCGATCCGGCGTCTTGAAGAGACGTTGGGGATCAGCGCTGGAGAGACGACGCCTGATGGGCTGTTTACGATCAAGCGGGTGGAGTGTCTTGCCGCATGCGGGCTTGCCCCGGTGATTCAGGTGGGACCGGATTATTACGGTCCGATCTCGGCCAACGATGTCGGAGACCTGGTGGAGCAGTTGAAGCAGCAATCTGCGTGATGTCTATGAGCGAAAAGATACTTACGAAGCGATTTGATATTCCGGGGTATCGCGGGACGCTTGAGGAGTACGAGGCCGCCGGAGGGTATCAGGCCATTGCGAAGGTGCTCAAGGAGCATACGCCTGCCAGCCTGATCGAGCTGGTGAAGCGGTCCGGACTCAGGGGGCGCGGGGGTGCGGGGTTCCCCACCGGCGTCAAGTGGGGCTTTATTCCCAAGGATCCGGAACTGCCCAAGTATCTTGTCTGTAATGCCGATGAGAGCGAGCCGGGGACGTTCAAGGATCGAGAGCTGATCATGCGGGATCCGCATCAGCTGATAGAGGGGATCCTGTTGGCCAGTTTCGCCATCGGGTGTCGGACCGCCTATATCTACATCAGGGGAGAGTTTGTGGCGGGAGCACGCATTCTCGAACAGGCGATTACCGATGCGGCCGCTCGCGGTTTCGTGGGGCAGGATATCCTGGGAAGCGGCTTTCATCTGAATCTCTATGCACACCGTGGAGCCGGCGCCTACATCTGCGGAGAAGAGACGGCGTTGCTGGAATCGTTGGAGGGAAAAAGGGGACTGCCAAGGCTGAAGCCCCCGTTTCCTGCTACGTCGGGGCTCTATCGAAAGCCTACGGTTGTGAACAATGTCGAAACCCTCTGTAATCTTCCGCATATTGTCCTGCGTGGAGCCGAGTGGTTCTCGAGTATTGGGACCCCCAAGAGTGCGGGGACTCGAATCTTTTCGGTGAGCGGCCACGTTCGCCGACCCGGTATCTACGAATACCCGATCGATATTACGCTACGAGAGCTGATCTTTGATCACGCGGGTGGGATGGCCGAAGGAAGCCGCCTGAAAGCGGTGATTCCCGGCGGCTCCTCAGTACCTGTGCTGACCGAGTGGCATCTTGATACCAGGATGGACTTTGAGTCTCTGGCCACGGCTGGTTCTATGGCCGGGTCCGGCGGCGTCATTGTGATGGATGAAACGACCTGCATGGTCCGCGTGGGTCAGACCGTGTCTCGATTCTATCATCACGAATCGTGCGGACAGTGCACCCAGTGTCGTGAGGGGACTGCGTGGCTCCATAAGACGCTGAGAAGAATCGAAGAGGGTCGCGGGCGGGCGGTCGATCTCGATCTGCTGCTGGATATCTGCGACAACATGAAAGGCAAGACCATCTGCCCACTAAGCGATGCCGCCGCCATGCCGATTGAAAGCTATCTGAAATACTTTCGCGATGAATTCGAGCAGCATATTGTGGAGCACGCCTGTCCGTTTGACTCCACGCACCGATCGTAGACACGCAAAAGGGGAGCATGATGCCAGAGGGCGCTTTCTTCGTCATCATGGTGGCGAAGATCATTGTAGTCTTCGGGCTGATGTTGCTGAGCGTCAGCTATCTGACCTGGCTGGAGCGGAAGGTCATCGGCGACATCCAGGTTCGGCTCGGTCCGATGCGCGTCGGTCCTCACGGCCTGCTGCAGCCGATTGCCGATGGGATCAAGCTGCTGTTCAAGGAGGAGATCGTTCCCCAGGCCGCTGACCGAATGCTCTACCTGCTGGCTCCCGCAGTTGCGCTGATCCCCGCCTTTATCTCCTTTGCCGTCATCCCATTCGGAGACCAGGTCCAACTCTTCGGACAGACGATCGACCTGGTCATCGCCGACGTCAATATCGGACTGCTGTATGTGTTTGGTGTCGCCTCGCTCGGGGTCTATGGAATCGTCCTTGGGGGATGGGCCTCGAACAACAAGTATGCGCTGCTTGGGGGGCTGCGTTCGTCGGCCCAGATGATCAGCTATGAGCTCTCCTTGGGTCTATCGGTCGTGGGTGTCGTGATGCTGTCGCAATCGTTGAGCCTGGTGCAGATTGTGGATGCCCAGGTCGAGACGTGGTTTATCATTCTACAGCCGATCGGGTTCCTGATCTTCCTGATCTGCGCGATTGCCGAGATCAATCGCGCCCCATTCGATCTGCCGGAGGCCGAGACGGAACTGGTGGCCGGATTCCACGTCGAGTACAGCTCAATGAAGTTTGCAATGTACTTTATGGCTGAGTACGCCAATATGATTACCGTATCGGCGATGGCGACGACACTGTTCCTGGGAGGGTGGAAGGGGCCGTGGTTGCCGCCGGTTGTCTGGTTTCTCATCAAGCTCTATCTCTTTATTTTCCTCTTTATCTGGCTTCGCGCCACGCTGCCGCGCTTTCGATACGACCAACTGATGCGATTTGGGTGGAAGGTTCTGCTACCCCTTGCGCTGGCCAACGTGATGGTGACGGCCGTGTTCGTGGCGTTGAGGTAGGGATGGAATGGCTGGTGTTTATCCCGCTGGCAGCAATGGCGCTCGTCACCGCGGTGATGGTTATCGTCCTGCGCAATCCGGTCTATTGCGCCCTCTCGCTCGTTGGGACATTTTTCGCGCTGGCCGGGATCTATCTGTTGCTCCAGGCGCAGTTCATCGCCGTCGTTCAGGTCATCGTCTACGCCGGAGCGATTATGGTCCTCTTCCTGTTTGTGGTCATGTTGCTTGACCTGGACCATGAACCACCCGCCTGGCTGCAGCGTAATCGTCCCGGACTTCTGCTCGGTATCGGCGTGACCGTACTGCTACTTCTTGAGTTGACGATTCCCATCGGGTCCAGGACATCTCAGGGTCCTCAGGGGCCCTACACATCTGAACTCGTCGATGCTGTTGGAAACACCCAACTCATCGGCCGCCTCTTGTTCACCGACTTTCTTATCCCGTTTGAGATTACCTCCATTATCCTTCTTATCGCCATTATCGGCGCCATGGTCTTGGCCAGGAGGTAGCCATTCATGTGCGAGGTGCAATGTTCAAGGTTCAAGGTAAATCCCCCCTCGCCCCACTTTATCAAAGGAGGGTTGGGAGGATTTGGTGCGAGGCCTGAAGTACCATGACAGCAACCGTACCGCTGAGCGCATACCTGATCTTAAGCGCCGTTCTCTTTGCCATCGGGGTCGCCGGGGTACTGATCCGACGTAATGCGCTGGTGATCTTCATGGCGATCGAGCTGATGCTGAATGCGGTCAATCTGACCTTTGTGGCGTTTTCGAGGTTTCTCCACTCGATGGATGGGCAGATTACAGTACTGTTTGTGATGGCGGTAGCGGCGGCCGAAGTGGCGGTAGGGTTGGCCATCATCATTGCGCTTCATAAAAATAAAGAGACCGTCAATGTGGATGATATCAATCTACTCAAGGGCTAGTGTCGAGTTGCGAGTTTCCAGCCTCGAGCGGACAACCTTGAACCCTCAACCTTATACCCTGTACCCTCAACCATGATCTGGCTGATTCCAATTATCCCGCTGGCCGGAAGCCTCATTGTTGGTCTGTTGGGCCGCCGTATGCAACGAGGTGTTGTGTCGGCGATTGCCTGCGCCGCTCCAGCGCTTTCGCTACTCCTCGCTTTGATGGCCCTGATCAATCTTTTGCAGATGCCGGAGGAGGCGCGGCTGCTTCGCTCCTCCCTTGGCTCCTGGATCGCCTCCGGAGATTTCTCAGTGTCGTTCGGGTTCCTGTTCGACCCACTCTCTGCCGTCATGACGCTGGTGGTCTGCGGTGTGGGCTTGTTGATACACATCTACTCGATCGGCTATATGAAGGAGGATCGCGACTATCATCGGTTCTTCTCGCTGCTGAATCTCTTCCTGGCTGAAATGCTGGTCCTGGTGCTGGCCGATAACTACCTCCTGCTCTTTGTGGGATGGGAGGGGGTGGGGCTCTGTTCGTACCTGCTGATCGGTTTTTGGTTCGAACGAGATGCTGCGGCATCGGCAGGGACTAAGGCCTTCCTGGTCAACCGAATCGGTGACGGCGCGATGATCGTAGGAATGATCTGGATGATCCTGCTGTTCGGATCATTAGACTTCCAGACCGTGTTGACAGAGGCGCCGACGGTCCTGGTGTACGGCTCTGTGACTGCGGTACTTCTGACCCTCCTGCTGTTTATCGGGGCAACCGGTAAGTCGGCGCAACTCCCATTATATGTCTGGTTACCTGACGCAATGGAGGGGCCCACCCCCGTCTCGGCGCTGATTCATGCCGCAACCATGGTGACGGCGGGCGTCTACCTGGTTGCTCGTTCCGCGCCCCTGTTCCAACTGGCGCCCGTCAGTCTGGAGATCGTCGCCTGGGTCGGTGGCCTCACGGCCCTCTATGCCGCGAGCATCGCCCTGGTTCAGACCGACATTAAGCGAATTATCGCCTATTCGACCATCTCACAACTCGGCTACATGTTTTTAGGTTTGGGGGTCGGGGCCTACGCCGCTGGGATCTTTCACCTGATGACGCATGCCTTCTTCAAGGCGCTCCTCTTCCTGTCGGCCGGATCGGTGATTCATGCGCTGGCCGGCGAGCAGGATATCGGGAAGATGGGAGGCCTACGAAAGCTCCTTCCCATTACCGCGAAGTGCTTTCTTGTCGGCGCACTGGCCAATGCCGGGATTGCCCCTTTCGCCGGATTCTGGAGCAAGGATGAGATCCTTGCCGCCACCTTTGACTCAGGACATCGATTCCTCTGGGTCATTGGAATACTGACCGCAGTGGGCACCGGGTTGTACATGTTCCGACTTTACTTCATCGCCTTCGAAGGAAAGCCCAGGCTTAGCGCCCACGTGCTCAGTCACCTGCACGAGGCGCCGTGGAGTATGCGCCTGCCGCTGGTGTTGTTGGCGCTCGGTTCGGCGACCGTCGGGTTTATCGGTGTCCCGCCTGGGTCAGGCCTGTTTCAACACTTCCTGGGCTCGGTCTTGCCGACCTCAACCCATGGAGGGGGTGCAGCCCCGCTGCTCCATGAGATCGTGCTCGCAATCGTGGCACTTGCGATGGCGGTGGGCGGCATCGTCGTTGCCTTTCGTTATTGTCTGATGGATCCTCAACGATCCGAGGTGCTGGCCAGGCGCTACCCTGCCCTCTACCGTACCCTCGTACATAAATATTGGGTTGATGAGTTGTACGAAAAGGGTGTAGTCCGTCCGATCGTGACCTCTGCGCGTGCCGTATCGGAGTCGTTCGATGTGCGCATCATCGACGGATCGGTCAACGGTATCGCGACGCTGACCACCTGGGCCGGCAGCCTGCTGAGGCACCTGCAAACCGGCCATGTTCCAACCTATATCCTTTCGATCCTGATAGGCGCCGTGGCCCTTCTGGGATATCTGGCGTTGTCGGGATAAGGTGCGGGGGAAGGTACGAATCAGATGGACTGGCCAATCTTATCGATACTGATCGTCCTGCCGTTGTGCGGCGTCTTGCTGCTCGCATATCTCAATGGGGCGGGGGACGCGCTGATCAAGGGACTTACGCTGGCGATCTCCAGCCTTAACTTCCTTCTGTCCCTGATCGTACTTGTACGCTTTGATCCTGCCATCGCCGGTATGCAGTTTGTCGAGCGAGTACCGTGGATCGACTCGATCGGAAGCAGCTATCTTCTCGGCGTTGATGGGATCAGCCTGCCGCTGCTGCTCCTTACGACCCTTCTTGCGCCCATCGCTGTCCTCGCCTCGTTTTCCGGGATTACGAATCGCGTGAAACCCTACATGATCTGCATGTTGTTGCTCCAAAGCGGCATGATCGGGGTGTTTGTCGCCCTGGATCTGATACTCTTCTATGTCTTCTGGGAGGGGATGCTGATCCCGATGTATTTTCTGATCGGGATCTGGGGCGGCCCAAGGCGGATCTATGCCACCTTGAAGTTTGTCCTCTATACGATAGCGGGAAGCGTCCTGATGCTATTGGCGATGATCGCTGTGGCCTTCCTGAATCAAGAGAGTACGGGTCAGTTGACGTTTGATCTCCTGGAGTTGATTGGCAAGCCGATTCCGTACGGGACACAACTGTGGCTGTTTGCCGCCTTTGCCATCGCCTTTGCCATCAAGGTGCCGATGTTTCCATTTCATACATGGCTTCCAGATGCCCATGTGGAAGCCCCGACGGCGGGAAGCGTCCTATTGGCCGGGGTGCTCTTGAAGATGGGAACCTACGGGTTTCTTCGATTCGCGCTTCCGCTTTTTCCGGAAGCCGCCGTCGCCTTTACCCCATTGATCTCTGTGCTTGCCGTCATTGGCATCCTGTACGGCGCGCTGGTTGCCATGGTTCAGGATGACCTCAAGCGACTGGTGGCCTATAGCTCAGTGAGTCATCTGGGGTTCGTGATGCTGGGCATCTTCGCGATGAACCAGCAGGCGGTCGAGGGCTCAATCCTCCAAATGGTGAATCATGGCCTCTCCACCGGCGCCCTGTTCCTGCTGGTCGGGATGATCTATGAGCGACGCCACACTCGGATGATTGAGGAGTTCGGCGGGCTGTGCCGGACGATTCCCCGTTTCGCGCTCTGTTTCCTGATTGTGACGATGTCGTCCATCGGTCTTCCAGGTTTGAACGGGTTTGTTGGGGAGTTTCTGATCCTGGCTGGGACCTTCCGTGTCCACACCGGATTTGCGGTGCTCGCGACCCTTGGGATTATCCTGGCAGCGGTCTATATGTTGAGGATGTGGCAACGCGTGATGTGGGGAACAAGTCGACGGGCTGAGAATCTGACACTCAACGATATCGGCTATCGCGAGATGGTGATACTGGCTCCGGTCATCCTGCTCATTGTGTGGATTGGTCTGCATCCGAATCCTCTCCTTCGAAGAATGGATGCGTCGGTCGCGCAGCTTCTCTGCGATATGCGGCGTGCTGAGTGCGAAAGACAGGGTGCATGGTGGAGGGTGTCGGATACCGGAGCTGGGCAAATCTCCCCATATGTTATCCCACACCCAACCCCCTATACCCTATCCCCAGTTTTTGTAGTGCGGAGTGCGAATTGATGGAGCTGACGCTACCCCAGATTGATTTCGCTCCCTTTGCGCCGCTCATACCGGTGGTCGTTGGCGGTCTGACGACATTGGTGGCGGATCTGTATCTCCCGCCGGGGCGGAAACGGATTCTCGCCATGCTGAGCCTGATAGCGTTTGCGATATCGATCGTGCTCTCGATCAACGCATGGGGGCCGGCCCTCGACCCGGATCGGGGCATCGTTCACTATGCGATTCATGATGCGGTCGTATTGGACCGATTTTCGCTCTTCTTTTTTCTTGTGCTTGATCTGATCGGCATACTGACCATCCTACTGTCGATGGCCTACCTGGACACTGCCGCCGCCGATCAGGGAGAGTATTATAGTCTAGTGCTCTTTTCGGTGTTGGGGATGATGCTCATGGCCGCGGGGGGGGACCTGATCGTAATCTTTCTAGGGCTGGAAACCTTCTCGCTTGCCCTGTACATACTCGCCGGGTTCTGGAAGGCAGAGCTTCGATCTAACGAGTCTGCGCTGAAGTACCTTCTGCTTGGCGCCTTTGCAAGCGGCTTTTTCCTTTATGGTATTGCGCTGATCTATGGAGCGACTGGGACGACGATGCTCCGGCAGATTGCCGCCTTTCTTGTGGATGAACATTCCCCCCCCGCTCTCTTCATTATTGGAGGAGGGTTGCTGCTGGTCGGATTCGGCTTCAAAATCGCCTCTGTTCCCTTCCATATGTGGGCCCCTGACGTGTATGAAGGCGCTCCCACCTCGGTCACCGCGTTTATGATTGCCGGAACCAAGGCAGCGGCTTTTGCCGCCTTCCTGCGGGTCTTTCTTCTGACAGTGCCGGCCCTCCACGTACAGTGGTCGGTGGCGATATGGGTGTTAGCGGTCCTGACCATGACCGTAGGCAATCTGGTTGCCTTGGTGCAGAGCAACATCAAGCGGATGCTTGCCTATAGCTCAATCGCCCATGCCGGGTATCTGCTGGTTGCGTTGGTTGCCGGCGGATCATCCGGAATCGCCAGTATCCTCTTTTATCTTGTCGTCTACGCCCTCATGAACCTTGGTGCCTTCGCTGTGATGATCGCATTGCAAGGTCAGAAGCAAGAGCGACTGCTGCTCACCGACTACGCCGGCCTTGGATGGCAGCGGCCGGTCCTGGCCGTCTGCATGGCGATTTTCATGTTCTCACTGGCCGGAATCCCTCCCACAGCCGGTTTTATGGGCAAGCTGTATATCTTCAGCGCCGCCCTTGAAGGCGACTATCCCGGGCTGGCGGTACTCGGCGTCCTGAACAGTGTCATCTCGGTCTACTTTTATCTTCGTGTCATTGTTATCATGTACATGAGTGAGACAGCCTCTCCGCTCCCCGATCACGATCGAGGACGAGGATCGCTTGTCTCAACATCGCGCGCGGCGGTCCTGGCTGTCGCGATGTCTGTGATGGGAACCCTTCATCTTGGTCTATTTCCGGCAAGATTACTGGATCTGGCGCGGCAGTCGGTCTCCGCAATTATAGGATAAGAGGGACCTGATTCATGAAAGCGATCAAGATTCCAGATAAGACCATCGCCAGACTGTCGATCTACCTCAGATGTGTAGAAGAGTTGGAGAGTAAAGGGACGGCGAGTATCTCGTCCACGCAACTGGCCGATCGCTTCGGCCTGAATTCCGCCCAGGTGCGAAAAGACCTGGCATACTTCGGCCAGTTTGGCATCAGGGGCCTGGGGTATTACGTCACGCCTCTTCGGCATAGTCTCGAGGAGATTCTGGGCCTTAAGCGGGCATGGAATGTGGCCTTGGTCGGGTTGGGTAACCTGGGTGCTGCGTTGGCTGCCTACAAGGGATTCCAAGAGAAGGGATTCAAAATCTCTGTCGTGTTCGACCGGGACCCGGACAAGATAGGTCGGCAGATTGAGGGAATTCCGGTGATGGATATTGAGGCGATCGCCTCGGTTGTCCGCAAGCGTAAGATCAAGATCGGGATCCTGGCCGTTCCCGCCTCCGCCGCCCAAGCCATCCTCGATGCGTTCGTGAAGGGCGGAGTCATCGCAGTCTTGAATTTTGCCCCCGCTCAACTGACCGCTCCCAGGTCAGTGAAGGTGCAAAACGTTGATCTATCGGCCCTGCTGAAGACGTTGAGCTATCATATCGCCCAGGCGGAACGGCCAACTTCCAGTACTCCGTAAGCCGCCACTCCCTCAGCGCCAACAACTCCTGACGGCGCATCCGCTTCACACTGCGACTGCTTTACCGTCCCGGTATCGCCAGCCTTCCATTGCTCCTCAAGAATCCTAAAATCGGACCAAGAGGCGGAGCCCGGTAACGACGGTGGTGTTGACGTCCTCGAGGCCGCCGGACGAGTCGACCATCTTCTTGAGGCCCGGCTCGATGATCTGCAGGTCGAGGGTCGCGTTGAGCCACGGCGTAACCGCAGCGTTGTAGTACATCTCGATGACGTCCTCATGGTTGAGGCCGAGGGGGAGTTGCTTCCGCAGGAATGCGGCGAACTTGCTGCTGAAATCAGACCGAGCCCAGCCGATTCCGAACGTATCATTCGGTCGTCCGTGGACTATGCCGTTGCCTGCGATACCCATATTGTAGCTGTGCTTGAGGGGATTTGGATTACCGTCGGTGGCGCCGAATGTAAAAAAGATCCCGATGCCGCGCTTGGGATCGTCCTTTGGTTGCCAGAGATACTGATCGAAGTTGTAGAAGATGGCCCAGGTGTCGCTCTTTTTATTCAAGGGCTCAATGGGGACCGAGGGGCCTGGGATAAGCCGCTCGAGGATACGCCGGAGAGCCGGACCGGGATCGGCCAATCTCGGAAACTGCTCGGAGATCAGGATCCGAGCCATGTTGGACGGATCTTGGGTCAGCGAAGAGCGCTCCTTGTTGCTCCACATCCCTGATACGCCCTGGTGGCCGACAAGACCGAACGGCTTGATGGCAACATGAGCGCTGCTGAGCATCATGGCCCCATCGCGGAACGCCTCGCCCGCATCGTGGTTCGTCGGCGTGCCGCTCGGATCGACCGCCAATGCCGACAGTGTCACGCCCTTCCACGGCAGGGCGACGATGCCGCCTCCATATGCCGAGATCGGCACCAGGGCGGCGGCGAGCGGAAAGGCCAGAGACCCGTTCTGGAACTGCGTACGGTAGTTGCCGGTGAACTCCCCATGGGTTCCATCGAGCAAGAACATCTTACCGGCAATAAGGCCGAACTGGGGGCTGAGGAACTGCATGAACGTAGCGTGCATCAGGCCGGTATTCGGATCGTTTGGCTTCGGCAGCAGGGCTGCGGTATTGACGAGGGAGATGGCGCCCGATGTTCCCAGCACACTCTCGCCGAAGCCGCTGTTGGCGACGACCCGCAGGAAGCCGCCTGGCCACAGGCCGGCCTTATCAGTGTCGACGTTGAGCGTGTACTCGGCGTTGCCCCAGAACTCGGCTCCGGTATCGTGACCCTCGTGTGCAACGCCCTGGGGAGTCAGCAAGAGGTCAACATCGAGCCGGATGCCTCGCGTGGCCAGTTTGTCTCTATACGCACCCCAGTCGCCGGTCAGTCGAGGCCGCGACCAGAAGTCCCCGGCATACGCCTTTGGCTCCTCGATGGGCTGCGCGGCGGCGGGAGCCGCCAGCGTGCCGGCAAGGGCGATGGCTGCGACGATACTCCACCCAACGGGCCGTAGGCGCCTGCCTCTAGATGCGTTCCCGTGAGCTCGACGCAGCGTTCGCCTCGGTAGGGCTCGTTGACGCAGCCCTCTCTCGTGGTCGGTCACCACGCAGTCAGCTCCTTCTTCTCCCATCGTACCCCTCCTTTGCGTCATGGCTACATATCTCTCTGTTCCCAACCATGTAGCGCGAGTAATATTGATTCATGAATATTCGGATTGATATTCCGAATATTCATGGTATCATCTCTTTCATGATTTCCAGACCTTCTTATCTTACACAGCTCACACGCGCCGTCAAGCGCTCTCCTATTACGTCGCTGATCGGTCCACGCCAGTGCGGCAAAACGACATTGGCGCGCATGTTCGCAGCAAGCAAACATTCAACATACTTCGACCTCGAATCCCAGCCTGACGCCAGGCGTTTGCAAAATCCAGAACTGATACTCGGCTCTCTCCAAGGCATCGTCATTCTTGACGAAATCCAGGAGATGCCTGAACTCTTCAGGACCTTGCGGGTGATGGCTGACCGTTCAAACAGCAAGGCACGCTTTCTTATCCTCGGCAGCGCATCGCCGGATATTGTCAAGAACGTGTCGGAAACTCTCGCCGGTCGCGTGGAATTCGTCGAACTCATCGGATTCAACCTTCAGGAGGTCGGCGCCACATCCTTTGAAACCCTTTGGCTACGGGGCGGATTCCCCCGTTCCTTCCTCGCTGATTCTGACGAGGACAGCATGGCATGGCGGGAAGGGTTCATCCGGACGTTTCTTGAGCGCGACATCCCACACCTCGGCATTTCGATTCCTTCCTCTGCCTTGCGTCGCTTCTGGACCATGCTGGCCCACTATCATGGACAGACCTGGAATGCCTCTGAACTGGGTCGCTCCATGGGATTATCAGATAAGACGGTTCGCTCATATCTCGATATTCTGACGGGGACTTTTATGATCAGGCAGCTCCAGCCTTGGCATGAGAATATCGGGAAACGCCAAGTGAAAGCGCCAAAAGTCTACTTTCGAGATTCCGGGATGTTCCATAGTCTGCTCAACCTTCCGGATTTTCACACACTGACAGGGTCACCGCGGGTCGGTGCATCCTGGGAAGGTTTTGCCCTTGAGCAAACTCTTCAGGTCCTTAAACCGTCTCAAGCGTTCTTTTGGGCAACGTACGGCGGTGTTGAGATCGACCTCTTTTTCCTTCATCGCGGACATCGTTACGGTGTTGAATTCAAGTTCAGCGAAGCTCCGCAGACCACAAAATCTATGCGGATAGCCATGGAGACCCTGCAGTTGCAACATCTCTGGATTATCTATCCCGGCAAACACCCCTATCCCATTGATAAGAAGATCTCAGCCTTACCTCTCGCAGATGTTGGAACACTTGAGAAGCGTATAAGGTAACCTCTATACGCGAACCTCTGCGACCATCGTACCCTACTGCCTTTGCGGGCTACATTGTTCGCGGACCTCACGAACCTCAACCCCGGATGATTCGTGCCGGCGCTGACCTCATCTTTGCCTCTCACCCCCCTTTGCGTCACTGGCAGCCCGGACGGGATTAATACCCTCCGCCCCAGCGGTATTGCCAAGCGATCCCGACCGCGTCAAAGTCGCTTCCTGTTCGGGTGTATGCGCCGACGCTGCCGTAGAGTTTGATCGAGTTGTGCCGATTCACAGGTAGCGCGAGGGTAGCGCCAACGCGTACGTTCTCTTGCCGATCATTGCCCCTCACACCGGCAACCGTCGTGCGCCCGCCGGTGTAGTAGGCGCCATCCACCGCTCCCCACATACCGCGACCGAAGTCGTAGACGAGGTGTCCCTCAACGGAGTAGATGGGGTCCCGCTCGAGAGTCTTGCCGCCGATAAAATTACCGTTGTCGGTGTAGAGGGTGACCCCGGTGGCAAGTTCCAGCGTCACCGGCCCTAAGGCCTTGGAGATCCCGACCTCCGGCCTGACGGACCAGCGATTGGCCCCGATATTCAGGAGTCTGCTGGAGTCGTACTGGCCGCCGGGAGCGGATACCAGCAGGCTGGCCCCGACGATGACGTCCTGCTTGTAGTCAGCGAACTCCTTCAGCGAGAGGGCGGGGGCTCCGTAGAGGTTGACCGAGAATCGGAACCTCGGATCGCCGAATCCGGATACATCGCGTTGACGGGGTTGCTCCGCAATCGTGGCACTCCCCGACGTCCAGGCATAGGGCAAAATCACGGTGAACTTCCCGGACTTGCCCCACACATCCAGGGAACGGACGTAGGCAAAGACGGCGGCATGGGTCTGGACTCTGGCATCCCTCAACGGCACCGATGCATCGTCCGGCACGCCGTTTTCCAAGTAGCCGTAGCCCGCGATCAGGAAATTCAACCCGACCGGGGTGTTGACGTACGCTCTCGGCTCGAGTTCCTGCGCGTGTACACCAGAGGCCACCACCACAAGCGCGATCACGCCTAGCGCCGCGCCGAATAAGCAGGTCATGACGCCCCATAGCGCTCCTCCACGCATTGCTTTACCTCGACCATCACCATGGAGGTCTTGCCGGTAGACCGGGTGTATCGCTCCTTATAGCGCTTCGTCACCGGCGTGGCCTCGTGTACGCCCACGTCGGCCGTTTCGTCAGCCGAGAGGATATTGGCTTGTGTCTTGCCCGCTAACGTGATGGTCCCCTGCCACCCTTACCGACTCCGCCGCTGCTAAGGCTGATCGGTTGGCTACCGTGCTTGGGCCATGGGGTGCGCCAGACGTGTTGGCCGTCCGCTCATTTCAGGAAGAAGAAGATGATCGAGTCCTGTCTTTTCTTCAGCGTGACCGCCACCGACGTAGGGAGTTCGTGAGGGCTACGGGGCGGTCCAGGTAATCTGCATGCTCGGTCACAACTCAGTTCTATGACGTCGTGGGCTGAACGATCAGTCCGATAGCGCCTTCTTCAGTGAGGCTTCCCTGTGGGCCGTCTCCGCCTCATCGTGATCAGCGGTCTTCATCTCCTTCAGGTTGATTGTTACCGTGGCGATCTTGCCGGTAAACTTGAACGGCACGGTGTAGGCGTCGGTGACCGGCGTGCCTTCGTCCGCGCCCACGTCGGCGCCCTCGTCGGCCGAGAACGCACAGCACTGGGTGCGGTCGATCCGGCCCGTGGCGACCTGTTTCCCGTTGACGAGGAGCGTGCCCGTGCCGCCCTTGCCCATGCCGCCGCCGTCAGAGGCGAATTCGAAGCGGATGGTCGCTTTCCCGGACGGCAGCGCCTGCGTAGCGGCTACGGTGTACTGCTGTAGACCCAGCCAGTTGTAGGTGTATGTCGGCTTGCCGTCCTTCACGTAGAGACTCCAGCCGCCGAACCGACCCGCTTGGGCCAGGATCACGCCGTTGGCCCCCTTCTTCGGGATTTCCACCTCGGCGGTGATCGTGTGGGACCGGTTCTTCGTGTTGATGAAGACGTTCTCCGACATCCCGGTCATCCCCTCGTAAACCGTCAGGGAGGTGCGGCCGGCCATCAAGTCGGGCCGCCCGACCAGGGCGGCGTTGAAGCGCTCCAGGGTCCGGTCATCGAGGGGCAGCACGGAGTACTTGACCGCCTCTGCCAGGAAGAGCGCTTGCAACTCCTTGAGCTTCTCAGGGTTCTTCGAGGCCAGGTCATTCGCCAAGCTGAAGTCCGTCCGCGTGTCGTAAAGCTCCCACTTGTCGTTTTCGAGCGTCGTCCGGGGCTTGAATTCCCACGCCGCCCGGTGGACGGTGCCGGCGAGCCAGCCGTCGTGGTAGATGGCGCGGTTGCCGAAGATCTCGAAGTACTGGGTCGTGTGCCGGCTCGCGGCCTTGGGGTCCGCGAAGGTGTAGGCCAGGCTCACACCTTCGATCGGGGTCTGGGCCGTTCCGTTCACGCTCTTCGGCTCGGGCAGGCCGGCTGCTTCGAGGATCGTCGGCGCGATGTCGATGACGTGGTGCCACTGCGATCTCACCTCGCCCTTCGCCGTGATGCCCTTGGGCCAATGAACCGCCATCCCGTTGCGGGTGCCGCCGTAGCTCGAGGCGACCTGCTTCGTCCACGTGAACGGCGTGTCCCCCGCGACCGCCCACCCGGCGGCGTAGTGCGGGTACGTCGTCGGACCGCCAAGCTCGTCGTAATGCTTGAGGATGTCCTCTACGGTCTCGTGCACGCCGTTGAAGTAAGTCATCTCGTTGTAGAGCCCGACCATGCCACCTTCGGCGCTCGCCCCGTTGTCGCCGACGATGTAGAAGACGAGCGTGTTGTCGAGCTGGCCGGTCGCCTCGATGGCCTGGATCAGCCGGCCGATCTCCGCGTCAGCGTATTCGCCGAAGCTGGCGAAGACTTCCATCTGGCGGGCGAAGAGCTTCTTCTCATCCGGGCTTAACGTAGCCCAGTCCTTGATGGCTTCGGGCTTGGGCGCGAGCTTCGTGCCTGCGGGCACCACGCCCAATTTGATCTGACGCGCCAGTGTCTCTTCGCGCAGCTTGTCCCAGCCCTGGTCGAACTTGCCTTTGTACTTCGCGATCCACTCCTTCGGCACGTGGTGCGGCGCGTGGGTGGCGCCCGGCGCGAAGTAGACAAAGAACGGCTTGTCCGGCGTAAGCGATTTCTCCGCTTGCACCCACTTGATCGCCTGGTTGGTCATGTCGGTCATGAAGTTGTAGTTCGGGTCGTGCGACGGCTCGACCTGGTTCATCCCGTCATAGATCAGCGGCGCCCACTGATTGGTCTCGCCGCCAATGAAGCCGTAGAACTTGTCGAAGCCCGAGCGAGTCGGCCAGCGGTCGGTCGGACCCGAGGGACTGACCTCCCAGGCCGCAGTCTCGTGGGACTTGCCGAAGGCGGCCGTGCTGTAGCCGTTGAGCCGCAGCATCTCGGCCAGCGGTGCCACGCTGTTCGGGCGCTGCCCGGTTTGTCCGGGGAAGGACGTGGCCGTCTCCGTGATCGAGCCCATGTTGTTCATGTGATGGTTGCGGCCGGACAGCAGCGCGGTGCGGGTCGGCGAGCACAGCGCCGTGGTGTGAAACTCGTTGTAGCGCAGCCCGGCGTTGGCCAGGCGCTCCACCGTCGGCATCTGGATGGGCCCGCCGAAGGCGCTCGACTGGCCGAACCCCATGTCGTCGATCAGCACGATGAGCACATTGGGCGCCTTGGCGGGCGCCTTGACCTCGAACCGCGGCGGCGGCGTGGCATTCCGGACATTGAATACGGTGCTGTGCGGGTACTGGGGCTCCGAGATCGGCAACACGGTCCGGTCTGCCGGCAGCACCGCTCCCGCGGTGGCCGCGCGGAGGGCCTCTGGCGCACCGAGGACGCCCGTCACTACGGTGAGCGCAAGCACAACGAAGAGCCGTCGATCGTATGTACGCATATGTCTTCTCCTTTCAATCTCGGGCCGCGTTTTCATGTCAGAAGCGCGGTGGGGGGCACCACCATGATATTGACACAAGGCGCCGTTCGCTTAAGTACGGTCCCCATTTCCACTGCGGCGCTGCCTTGGCGCGTGCCTCCTCTAAACGACGGTGCTCGACAACCACTTGTGATCTCCTCTTGGTGTCCTTCTATGCTGTTGTGGTTTCGTGAACCCCCGGTCATGGAGCCGTACGGCAGACCGGCTCGATGGTTCTTAACTTTCATTGCGTGTCCTCGCGCGGGATCGTTTTCACCGCCGTTGCGATGTCCCGGCTGAGTGCGCCGATCAGCCGACTCTCGGCCGACACTAGGGTCTCGTAGTCACCGCCCGCCGGCTCGCGCAGGCTCGACTTCCCCGTGGTGAGCAGCGCCTTACTCTCTCTACCGAAGACGCTCCAGCGGGCAACCAGCGCGCACTCGCCGCCGAGCCGTCCCTCGAACTGTGTCACCTCTACGGTCACCTCGTAATCCGGCTGGACGCCCCGAGGCCACGGAAACACCGCCACGCGATCTGTCGGGATCATGCCGGCCAGGTTCTCGGCGAGAATGCGCGAGAACGCATCTCCGAGGGGCGCCGCCCATCGGTCGAACTCCGCGAGGTCCAGCGTGTTCGGGCCGACGCGAGTCACGATCTGCGGCCGGTCGAGATAGTCCGGCAGCGCCACCCGACGGATCCCCACGGCGAGGCCAGCCTCAGCCGACATAGCAGAGTTGGATTGCTCCGCCCCTGCCACAGGAGCCAGGACATAGAACCTCGTGTGTGGGGAGCCGGCGCAGCCCGCGATCGCCATCACCCACCCACCCAGTACCAGTACCATCAGCCGTTTGACGAAGGTATGCATTACTTGCCTCCCGCCGCACCCTTGCCGAACAGCAGCGCGTTAGGGTGTCTCTCGAGGTAATCGCTCAGTGTCCGGATCGACCGCATCGTCGCCGAGAGCTCTCGGAGGGCGCCGCTCAGCTCGTGCTGCATGGAGGATCCCTCGCCCATCGTTTCATGAACCGTCCCCAGGGCCTGCTGTGCTCCCTCCAGGGCCGTCCGTGCTGTAGTCAGCGTCTTCTCCATGCTCTCGATCATCGGTCCGACCCGCCTATCCACGTTCCGGACCAGCGTTTGGGTGTCCTCAAGGGCGCCGCGCGTGACCTCGAGCGTCTTAGCGGTATCGTCCATCAGCGGCCTTACCGCGGCATCCACATGTTGTGCCAGCTGCTGAAGGCTGCTCGCCGACGCGCTCAGGGAGCGGATAGTCTCCTTCAGTTCGGGCGCGTTGACGAGCCGGTCCACCGCCTGGATCGCCCTAAGCGCCGACTGGGTAATTTCGTCGATGGGGAGGTTTTCGATTGTCTTGGAGATCTTCTCTGCGCTCGAAGGAATAGTCGGTATCTCGAGGAGGTCTGGGTTGAGCCCGGTCAGACGGACCGGCGTGTCCGGATGGAACTCCAGCGTAATTCCCAACTGGCCCGTCACAAAGCTCTGCGTTTCGAGTTGAGCGCGAAGGCCCCGCTCGATCAAGATCTTCATCCCAGGGGCGCCCTTCTGGAACGTGATCTCGGTGCCCGGGGCGGCCGTGAACCGGTCGGCCTCCAGCTCGAAGAAAACCGGTCTATGAAGCTTCAACTCCTTCGGGTTCACGACCACCTTGATGTCGGTGACGGATCCGACCTTCACCCCATTGAACGTGACCGGCGACCCGATGGACAGCCCCTTGATCGACTCATCATGGAAGTACGCGACCCACATCTGGGTCTGCCGGAAAAACTTCCCGCCGCCGAACACCACCAGGCCGCCGACAGCAAGCGCGATCGCTCCCAGGACGAATGCCCCGATCGCGGCCGGGTTCGCTTTCTTAGCCATGCCTCATCTCCCTTCCGACTCGCCGCGGGTGAGGAAACGCCGTACCTTGGGGTCCGGCGGGTGATCCAGCAACTCCTTCGGATCTCCGGCGGCGATCATGGTCTTGGTGTCCGCGTCCAGGAAGACCGAGTTGGTCGCAATGGCGAAGATGCTGGGCAGTTCGTGCGTCACGATCACCACGGTGGCGCCCAGGCTGTCCCGAAGCTCGAGGATCAGATCGTCCAGGAGGCGCGAACTGATCGGGTCGAGACCCGCCGAGGGCTCATCGAAGAAGAGGATATCCGGGTCCAGCGCCATCGCGCGGGCCAGGCCCGCCCGCTTTCGCATGCCTCCGCTGATTTCCGAGGGGTAGAACTCCTCGAACCCGGCGAGCCCCACCAGCGCGAGCTTCAGCGAGACGATCTCCCGGATCTCGGCGGGGCTCAGGCCGGTGTATTCCCCGAGCGGCAGCGCGACGTTGTCGGCAAGCGTCATCGAGCTCCACAGAGCGCCGCTCTGGTAGAGTACACCGAAGCGGCGCATCATCTGCTCCCGCTCGGCCGACTCGGCAGCCCAGAGACTCCGGCCGTCGTAGAGCACGTCCCCGCGCGCCGGCTGGATCAGGCCGATCATGTGCCGGAGCAGCGTGCTCTTGCCGCAGCCGCTCCCCCCCATGACGACGAAGATATCGCCCACACATACCGTGAAATTAAGATTGCGCTGGATGACGCGATCGCCGTAGAGCATATCCAGGTTACGTACCTTGATGCGGACGTCCGGCAAAGGCATCGCGCGGCGGACCTCCTAGAGCCCAATCAGGTCGAAGATGACGGTCATAAGCGCATCCGACACGATGATCAAGACGATCCCGGTTACCACGGCTGAGGTGGTTGCCGCCCCCACCGCGGCAGAACTTCGCCCGCACTGAATCCCCCGAAGGCACCCGGCCATCGCTACCAGCACACCGAAGACTGAGGCCTTGATGAGTCCCGCCAGGGCGGAGTCGAGTCCCACGGCCTCCGCCGTACGCAGGTAATACTGGGTTGGGCCGATGTCCAACATGCCGATCCCCACCGCCGCCCCGCCCACGATCCCCAGAAGGTCCGCATACACGCACAGGAGCGGCATCATCAAGGCCAGCGCAAGCATCCGGGGCAGGGCCAGGAACTCCATCGCCGAGATGCCGAGCGTGGTCAGGGCGTCGATCTCCTCATTGACCTGCATCGTCCCGAGCTGGGCGGCGAAGGCCGCGCCGGTTCGGCCGGCCATGATGATCGCGGCCATCATCGCTCCCATCTCCCGCATCATGCCGATCGCCACGAGGTCGGCGACGTAGACCTGGGCGCCGAATTGCTGAAGCTGGATCGCCCCGATGTAGGCCAGGATCACCCCCACCAGAAAGCTGATCAGCGTGACGATGGGTAGCGCCTGCGCCCCGACCTCCTGGATGACCAGCAAAAGATCCGAGCGCCGGTACCGCGCTCGTCCCGTAAGGAATTTAAGGAGGGCAACAAACGCCTCGCCCAGGAAGGCGAGCATCGCCGTCGCTTCTCGCCACGCAGCCAGCGCGCCCGTCCCCATTCGGGTGAGCAGGGAGACCCTCTTGCCGGCCGACCCCATGTCTTTGCGTGTAGGCACCGCGGTGGCCAGGGCGAGCAGTCGTCCGACGCCCTCAGGCAGTCCCGCTCGATCGACCTCAATCCCGCGACGTTCGGCTTCAACGATCAGCTTGGTCAGGAAGACCAGGAGATTACTGTCCCAGCGCGTCAAGTCTCGGGTATCAAAGCTGATCTGTCCGATCGAGGGACTCGCTTCGACCTGCCGCTGTACCTCCGACATGGACGGGAGCCTCGCCTCGATCGTCCAGCTCCCCGAGAGGCGGAGTATAACCGTATCACCCGTGGGGTGGTCGAAAGTAAGCGCCGGGGCCTCGCGTGATGTGTCCGCTGCTGCCTTCACGTAATCAATAGGCTCCAAGCGGTGCCCAGCTCTGTATCAGGGCCCCCCTCACTCGATCCACCCTTGTTGCCGCAATCTGGGCTTCATCTCCTCGACGATTGCCTTCGCAACATCCTTGGCCCTGCCCTCGATCTTGCTTTTGCCGCTCGCCTCCCCGTACACCTTCATCCCGCTGCTCACGATGAGGCCCACCGGATTAGCGGTAGCAATGGCGACGGCAAGCGGCACGGCGGCACCCGGCCCTTTACTTCCACCAGCTTCCATCGTGCCGGATCCGAGCTTGCGCAGCCCCTGCGCCGTCATCTGATAGCCTTCGGCTGCCACGCTTAATTGCGATTTTCCGGCGCCGAAGCCGATCGCCAGGCGCTTGGCCCTGCTCCCCTCTTCGACCGAGAGGAGGTACCCTCGGATCACGATGTCGTTGATCCGCGGCATCGCGCCGGCCGACGCGTGCTCTGCGGGCAACCCCAGGCTGCGGATCTCATCGGCCAGTTTCGCCGCAATTTCAGCGCCCACCTGACGACCAGCCTCGATCTGCTCGGCGGTTTGGGGTGTCTGCTGCACGTCGGGATGGCCGGTCAGCTCGGAGTCGGCCGGAACGTCGGCCGGCGTTGCGGCAAAGTCGTAGACCAGGATGCGATCCGGTCTGGGGAGCTTTCTTTGCGGATCGAGAATCTGGCGCTCAGTAACCTTGGTCGAGGCGCACCCGGCGAGTAAGACTACAACGAACAGATATGACACAATACGGCTTGCACTGCTCCAACGCGCCGTTCTCATCTTACGTTCTCCTCTCTGCGTTTATTCCACACCCTCTTCTGTAGTGCGTACCTACAGTGGACCTACCGGGCTCAGCTCCTCGCCCTTCGCCGGCAGAAGATAATCTGCCGGCGAGCGACAGAGCCGCTTACGGATACGCTCGATGTGTGAATTGCCACATCTGACCTACCCTCCTTTTACTTTACCAGTGGAATATTCTCGGCAAGCTCGAACCGCACCAGGGCTCGAATCTTGTTCTCGATCTGGATGTAGCGCGCCACCTTCGCCGCGGGGAGGATCGGGGTGAGCTTGGCGGTGTACGACCGTTTCAGGGCGACCTCCGCCTCCTCGATGGCCAGCGCCTCGTCGAGCAGCTTCTTCGCCGTCTCGTTCGATACCGAGCCCTGGTTGTAGGCGTCAGCATAGGCGGCGATAGTCTTGCGCATCCGCTGGTTAATCTGCTCCAGGTCTTTCTGATAGGCATCGTAGACCGGCCAGAACGCCTTGTCCTCTTTCTCAGCCAGGCCCATATTGGCCGCTACCAGCAGCCTTTTGTCCGCCTTGACCTTCTGGCGGAGGATATCCATGGTGTTCGTGCCCTTGTCCTGGGCCGTGACGGGCATTGCGATCGCAACTGTCAGCACGATCAGGGCAATTCGGAGTAAGAGCATTGGTGAGGCTCCTTTCGTTGTGTGTTGTGGGTGGCCAAGTATTGTTAGATGGAGTTCACTACCATACCCGTTGTTACTTCCCTGTGGGTCCGTGGATGGCATCCAGGCGTTTCACGAACCGCTCGGCCCACCCGGTCATGACCTGTCTGGCATGACCGTACGTCTGCAGGCCCGCGACGACCCCAAGTCGCCCGCCCGATTCCGAGTCCATTACCATCGCAAGTCGTTCCTCCGAGGCTGAGTCAACCACCTGTGCCTCCATCGCCGCGCCACCCAGCCCGATACCCGTCAACTTCATCGCGGGGTGGATATTCGCGACGGGTACCGTCTTTGAGATATCGGTGATAGCAATGCGAATGCGGGCCACGCCGGGCCCGGATGCGCTGACCACCCGGTACCGTTCCGTCTTCGTTAGCGTCTTCACCACCTCGGCGTGAAAGTAATCCGACAGCTCCTTGAGCTTGGTCGGATCGATCGCGGTCCCTTTTGCGTCCGGTGAAAAGTGCACCACGACCGGATCGATGATGAACTGCTTGTAAAGCTTGAGCTTCTCGCTCGGCGCCGACCACCTCATGACCCCATCGGCCGGATCAGGCTGCAACAGCGAATAGTCTGGCAGGAAGCCAGAACCGGTGACTTTGGGTGCGCCGCTACACCCGGCCAGCATGGCGACGACAACCAGGAAACAGGCGCCGATGCTTAAGGGATGAGGTGCGGTTCGTTGCGTCTTGATCCGTTGCATGATCGATCTCCTTCTTGTTGTCACGTTTTGGCTCCGTTACCTGTTACAATCCCGATCCATAATTCGCACGACTCCTCTTTACCCATCGGTTATACAATCGACACGGGGACTGTATCTTGTTCCCCGCACTCATCGCGTAGCGCCTCGCAGATAAGGATGGTAGGGGGCGAGACAAGCAACCAGCCGCGCGATGTTCTCAGGAGATCGCCGATACACGATGTCGAGATCTTGTGTCAGCCGCGCCGACCCGTGGGCAGTGGCAGCAGCACCGCCCACCATAATGAACTCGACTCCGCTTCCCGCTAGAAGACGAATCAGCGTTTCGAAATCGGTCATGAATCAGTGTTCCGAGGCGCGGCGCGCAGTTCGTCTGCGAATCGCTGGAGTTGCTGAAGGTTTCTGAAGCGCTGCTCCACCGTCAACCGGAGGTTCTCGCGAAGAAGCGACCGATCGATGTCGCGTTTGTACGCTTCGATGACCGAATCCGGCTCCATGGGCTTAGGTTGTTTGGCGTTCATTATGCTAGACCGTCTTAGAGACGTCCCCTGATACGCTGTATCATCCTGGCCCCGCGCCTCACGAGGCTGCGAAGTTGTGCGCACTCACCGCGTCCGCACCACGGTACACGTTGACTCTCGCGTCATCTCCTTAGTTGGCCGGAATCGTGACCACCGGCGGCGGGGCCTTCTCGTCCTTCTCTGCCAGCGTCATGACTATCATGAGGAGCGTGAGGATCCCCTTGGACCGGTAGTCCCGGTCGTCGATCCAATACCAGTGGTTGCGATACTTGATAGCCGCGAAGGCATCGGTGGGCCTCGCCGTCCCCGACTGAATCCGAATCAGGGGCGGCAGCGCTTCCGGCCCCCCTGCCGGTGCCGGGATCGACGGGTAGGTGCGCTGTTCCGCGACATGCTCCGCCGGCACCTCGACGTCGGCGCCCAGTTCGACCAGGATCTGAAACGCCGAACGCGTCTGGATGGCCATCACGTCGTCTCCCTCAGCCGCCGCGCCGTAGACAACTTTAAACTCTCGCAGATCGGGCCGCAGGCCCAGCAGCTTCCTGACGAGCGCCCGATCGGCCAGGACCTCGGGTGAGAGATCCTTCTGGCTGAACGTCAGCACCATGCCCTCCTGCTTCGTCTCCTTGGACACCTGCACCCGTAACCCGATCGAGTCCGAGACCTGAATACGCCGTAAGGCTGCCAGCAGAGGGCCGAACTCGGGCTCAGCCGCGTGTCCTCGCGCCCCGCCCTTCCGGTTCGCAATCCCGTTGATGTTCTGCACCGCGATCTGAAAGAGCAGGTCCACAGGCCAGCCCGACTCGATGAGCGGGAACAGGGCCGGAGGCGGAATCGGCGTCATCAAGGTCTTGATGAAATGGGCGCCCGTCAGAGGCGAGTACGTCACCGTCGGACGGTCGACGTAGGTAGCCCCGGTCCCCAGGCTCAGCAGGTCATTTGTCGCAACACTCCCAAAGTTGACTGTTCCTCCCACGGTCACCGCCCCCCCCACCTGATAGGAGCTGATGATCTGCCCGACTTCCAGGAACACCGGTGTGTCCGCATAGCGCAGCTTGACGACATTGAGCAAGGTTTGCTGCTTCCAGGAGTTCGCGATCGCCTGGATGTAATCGAACCGATCGCGATCCACGCTCACGGGGCCGAAGCTCGCGCAGCCTGATACGCCGAGTAAGGCACTCACCAGCACTACAATCAGGCCGACAGATGGTCGATACATATTTCGACGGTCCCTTAGAAGAAGTATCCTACCCTGAACTCTACGTCCTGCTTCGATAAGGGCAGATCCTTGGTGATGGCTACATTGTATTCGATGGACATCATGATCCGCCGTGTCACCATCGTGCCCACCTCTAAGTTGAATGGAATGTACCAGTCAGTACGTTGCCAGTCATACCGCATTTCAGGCGAGAAGGTTAAGAACCACTCGCGCGGCAGATCGAAGTTCAGAAACGGCTGTACGATGGTCTGATTGACGGAGGGGCGGTTGGCCTGTGCCTCCCCAACGTCTACGGCGTGGCGTACGAGGAGCGCCGTCCAGGCCCCAGGAATCCAGTCGCCCACATCGTACTTGACGACCCCCGAAGGAACAAGCTGAAACTTACCTGTGCCCATCTGGGCCTTGGCAGCCGTTGGGAAGATCACCTGGGTGCCGAAGGCGGCCGTCCAGCGACCGGCTGTCGGCGTAATCAAGAAGCCCTGGATCAGGATGTCTGTCAGTCCGAACTGCCGGGTATGCTGCGGGTTGTCGACACTCGGCGTATCGTCCCACGACAGAGGCAGATCGCCGCGCAGGCCCAGCACCCAGCCGTCCCGCAACGGCACCATCCGGTCGGCCCGTATGGTCAGGACCTGCACCGAATCGCCGCCCACGGCCCTTTGGTCCGACTCCTGGTACTTAAACCCTACCTCTACTCGGGTGACGGGCCGGGTGGGATCCTGTCCTGTATTCACCTCCTCGCCCGCTGGGGCGCTACCGGCCTGCTCTACGGCCCAGGCCGTCTGCGCCGACAGCGCGACCATCATTGCCACGCCGACAGCCGCTGCTTGTAAGCCGGATCGCGTGCCCAGCTTCCACCTCACTGCGTCCGGTGGCAGTGGCAGCCAAGGCATCAGGGGAATACTAATCATGCGGAGCACCAAGCGCTCCATCGCAGGCCAAACGGTGTTCAGACAGTGCCGGCCCCATCTATGTCAAATACGTGATAAGCCCACGCCGGCATATCCAGGTACAGACCGTGCGCCGCCAGGTCGTCCCCGCTCCTCTCATATATTGCCGTCCCCATCCGATCGCGCAATTGCCACACGCGTCCCTCAAGGTCAGTCCACGGCATTGCGATGTAGCACTGGCTTGGATGGTCTGAGTAGTTGACGGCAACCAGGCGCCTGTCTCCATCCTGTCCGGTCCACGCATACGCTACGAAGCAGTCCGAGGTCCAGTTGCCATCCCAGGCGTGGGCGCAGTCGAGCAATTGCCACCGGCCGTCCTGTACGACCGGCTGACGCAGCACGGCCAGCAGCCGATCGTAAAACTGTTCCAGCCTCGAATCGATCGGTTCCTGCGGACCTCGCACCAAATGGGGCGAGATGCGTGTCTTGCGCCCATGGAACTGTCCCTCGTGGAAGAATCGCAGCCCAGGGGTGAGGAACGTAATGACCGCCGCGGCTTCATGTGTGTCCGGTAAGAACGTGGCAGCCGCCCGCGGCTCGTCGTGGTTTTCCAGGAAGCGGGCCAGCTTGTTCTGATACTCGAGCCCCGCGTGGAAATGCTCGCGCACCGGCCTGGCGTGCCCCTCGCGAAGGCGGTCATACAGCCGTTTATCGTAGGTGTAATCGAATCCCTGGTGCTGCAGCGTCCATTCCAGATCCCAGTAGACCTCGGCCATAAAGCAGAACTCCGGTGCCTGCTCCCGCACGCGTTGTGTCGCCTTGGGCCAGAAGGGCTGCGTCTGAATGCTCCAGGTTCGCTCAAAAACGTCCGGCAAGACCAGCATAGCCATGTCGCAGCGCACCCCGTCACACTGCCCAGCGATCTTCAGCAGCTCGCCGATCATCGCCTCTTGTGTGGCCGGGTTGCCGTAGTTGAGCTGCAGGGTGTCAGGCCAACCCGGAAAGTACGGATCGCGGCCGTGGGCAAGGATCAGATCACCTTGCGTACGTGTTGCCCGGGTATAGTTCTGTGGCGCCCAGTCCAGATCGAGCGCTATCCCTCCGACGTAATACTCGGGATGGTCTTCCACCCAGGGGTGATCCATGCCGGTATGGTTTGGGACGAAGTCGAGCAGCAGCTTGAGACCACGCGCCTGCAAGCGCGCGCGCAGCCGGGCCAGCGCCGCATCGCCGCCCAAGCCGGGATGCACCGTGTAGCCGGTAATCGCAAACCCTGAGCCGGCAATGTCTTCCTCGCGCAGATCCGGCAGCGTTTCATGAAATTCCTTGCGCCATTCGGCATTGGTGCGCGACACTCGCTGCCCTGCCGGACCGGTCTGCCAGACGCTCAGGAACCAGAGCCAGTCGAACCCCAGCTCTGCCAGGCGATCCAGGGCGGCATCGGGAATGTCGTCCAGCGTGGCCGCCCGGCCCAAGGCTCGGGATAGCTCTGTCAGCCAGACGCGGGTGTTGATTTGGTAAAGCGATGGATAGCGAAGATCGGGCATAGTCCCCCTCCCTCATTCCTGTGCCCACACAGTGAGCGGACAGTGTGCCTGTTCACCAACCTCTTTCTTGTTGCGTCGCTACAGCGTAGTACAGTCTCTGTCTACCGGCAAGGCGATTATAGTATATCCGGGTACCATATGCTCAGTGCCGAAAGATTTCGAATAACGGATGTCCCTCTGCGTAGTTGTCCGCATACCAAGCCGGATATTGGACAACCTTAGGTGAGCGGACTATACTGCTTCAGAAGTGAGAGGTAAGGGTCCTGCCGGGCGCATCGCTGCCCCCGGTGGTAAGCATACTCGTGCCACGCTACGTACCATCACGCCCTACGAAGGCGCGTCACAAGTGAGGTAATTCAATGACGATTCATCCCCTTGCCGGCAAGCCAGCTCCGAAGGAGTGGCTTATCGACATTGAGAAGCTGCACAAGGAATACTACGCGTATAAGCCCGATATGACGGATCGTACGCAACGGGTCAGTTTCGGTACCAGTGGCCACCGGGGCTCGTCGCTTCGCGGCGCATTCAACGAGGCACACGTCTTGGCGATCACCCAGGCGATCTGCGACTATCGCACAAGCCAAGGCATCACCGGTCCTCTCTACATCGGAAAAGATACGCACGCCTTGTCCGATCCGGCGTTCGCCACCGCCCTGGAGGTGCTCGCAGCAAACGGGGTTGAGGTGATGATCGATTGCAACAACGGGTATACGCCTACCCCTGTGATCTCCCATGCTATCCTTACATATAACCGCGGCCGGATGGAGGGCTTGGCGGATGGCATTGTGATTACGCCGTCGCATAATCCGCCGGAAGATGGTGGTTTCAAATACAACCCGCCGCATGGCGGACCGGCAGATACGGATGTTACTCGGTGGATCGAAGAGAGAGCCAACGAGTTCCTGCTGAGCGGTCTTCAACACGTGGCGAGAGTTGCGTACGAAAAAGCCCGCGTGGCCGCCACAACCACCGCGTATGATTATGTTGGATCGTACGTCAGCGACCTGGGTTCGGTGGTGGATATGGACGTGATCCGACACGCCGGGCTCAAGATCGGCGTCGATCCGCTTGGCGGAGCAGGAGCGGCCTACTGGCAGCCGATCGTCGAACGATACGGTGTGCAGGTGGAGGTGGTGAACAGCACAGTGGACCCGACGTTCGGCTTCATGTCCTTGGATTGGGACGGTAAGATCCGTATGGACTGCTCGTCTCCCTATGCCATGGCCAAGCTGATCGCGCTCAAAGACCGTTTCGATATCGCCTTCGGCAACGACCCTGATCACGACCGGCACGGCATCGTCACGCGCAGCGCCGGCCTGATGAATCCCAACCACTACCTGGCAGCGGCGATTTTCTATCTCGTTACCCACCGTTCGGGCTGGCGCCCGGATGCCGCCGTCGGCAAAACTGTGGTCAGCAGCAGCCTCATCGATCGTGTGGCCGCGAAGGTCGGGCGCGCTCTGGTCGAAGTGCCGGTGGGGTTCAAATGGTTCGTATCCGGCCTGCTCGACGGATCGCTGGGCTTTGGCGGAGAGGAGAGTGCGGGGGCTTCGTTTTTACGGCGCGATGGAACGGTATGGGCGACCGATAAGGACGGCATCATCATGGATCTGCTTGCCGTGGAAATCATGGCGCGCACCGGCCGCGATCCATCCGAGCTGTATACAGATCTTACCCGTGAACTCGGCGCTCCGGTATATGAGCGCATCGATGCGCCAGCCACGGGAGAACAGAAGGCGATTCTTCTGAAGCTTTCACCGCAAGACGTCACAGCATCCGAGCTTGCCGGTGACCCGATTCAGGCGATACTTACGACCGCGCCAGGCAACGGTGCAGCCATCGGCGGCCTGAAGGTTATCACCACGCAGGGCTGGTTCGCTGCGCGGCCATCCGGTACGGAAGAGGTCTACAAGCTGTACGCAGAAAGCTTTCGTGGGAGCGAGCACCTGCGTCGCATTCAGGAGGAGGCGCAAGCGCTCATCAGAGGGGCGCTGGCAGGGGTTGCAGGATGAAGGCGGGAATGCTCACGAAGGCAGCTCCGCTGTGCATCGGCTTATTTAGCGTGCGTCCTACGAGATGTGGAGATGACCAGGCAGACCCAGCACGTGTATCTCATTCGGCATGGCGAGACGGAATGGAGTGCAAGCGGGCATGAAAATCTCCCTCAATCCCCCTTTTTCAAAGGGGGAGACTGCTTGAGATATCGTGCAAGAGTGCAATCTATTAAGTACTCCCCTTAATATGTCCGGATGGGGAAAGCGGTGTGAACGCAAGGAATGTCGGCAGCGGCGTTGCGGCGTCGATGGCCGCGAATAGGAGTCTCGGAACATGGCAGCGATAGAGAACCGATTGTGCGCGTTGCAGAGCTTCGGCCAGTCGGCGTGGCTCGATTATATACGCCGCAGTTTGATCACCAGCGGCGAACTGCGCCGACTGATCAATGAAGACGGCTTGCGGGGCGTGACCTCCAATCCGGCTATCTTCGAAAAAGCCGTCGCCGGGAGTTCTGATTACAAGGAGATTCTTGATGCGCCGGGAACGCGGGCACTGGATACGAAGGCGCTGTATGAGACACTCGCGATCCGCGATATTCAAGATGCCGCCGATGCGCTACAACCCGTGTACGAGGGGACCTCCATGCGTGACGGGTACGTCAGTCTTGAGGTCTCGCCGCTCCTTGCGCACGATACGGCGGGTACGCTGGACGAAGCCCGGCGATTATGGCACGCGGTGGGGCGTGCTAATTTGATGGTCAAAGTACCGGCGACTCCAGAGGGCATACCCGCCATCCGGCAACTTATCAGCGAGGGCATCAATGTCAACGTGACGTTACTCTTTGCGCGGGAAGTGTACGAGCAGGTGGCGGAAGCGTACATTGCCGGACTGGAGATCTTTGCCGCCCGCGGCGGCGACCCGAAGCGGGTAGCCAGTGTGGCCAGTTTCTTCATCAGCCGGATTGATACCGCAATCGATGCACTCATTGTGGCACGGTTACAGGCGACGACGAATGCAATGGAGCAGAGCGTACTGCGTGGCCTGATCGGCAAGGTGGCGATTGCCAACGCCAAGCTCACCTACCAACGTTATCAGGAACTCTTCGGCAGCCGGCACTGGCAGGTACTGGCCGGACAAGGTGCGCACACGCAGCGCTTGTTATGGGCCAGCACAAGTGTGAAAGATCCCAATTACCGCGATGTCGTCTACGTAGAAGAACTGATCGGACCAGACACCGTGAACACGATTCCTCCTGCGACCTTTGAGGCGTTTCGCGACCACGGGAGGCCGCGCGCCAGCCTGACGGAAGATGTCGATGCTGCCCGCGAGACAATGGGCAGACTCGCGGAAGTCGGAATCTCCATGCAAGACGCAACCGACAGATTGCTCGCTGAGGGGGTGCAGCTTTTCTCAGATGCCTTCAAAAAGCTGCTGAGGGCGGTGGAGAAGCAAAGCAAGGGAGCAGGCGCGGGGAAAATCAATCGCCTGACGTACACACTGCCCGAGCCCCTGGCCGCCGCGGTGAACAGTTCGTTGGCGGAGTGGCATACGCAGGGTAAGGTCAGACGACTGTGGGGCCGGGATGCGTCGCTATGGACCGGCAGGGATGAAGCGGAGTGGCTCGGCTGGCTCGGGATCACAAACGATCAATTGGCGCATATCGGGCGCCTGACGAGCATTACAGAAGCGGCCAGGAGCGCCGGCTTTTCCCATGTCCTCCTGTTAGGTATGGGGGGATCGAGCCTCTGTCCTGAAGTAATGAAGATGATCTTCGGAAAAATCAGCGGTTATCCGGAACTCCACATACTCGATTCGACCGACCCGGCCCAGGTACAGGCGTTAGAGAGCACAGTCGATCTGAAACATACCCTCTTCATCGTCTCCAGTAAATCAGGTTCGACCCTCGAACCCAATATTTTCAAAGACTATTTCTTTGACCGCGTCAGTCAGCTTGTTGGTACGCAAGAGGCTGGCAGCCGTTTCATCGCGATCACTGACCCCGGTTCAAAGCTGCAGCAGGTGGCCGAGAGCGACGGCTTCCGATGCGTCTTCTTCGGGTGGGCGAATATCGGCGGGCGCTATTCGGCACTCTCCAATTTCGGATTGGTTCCAGCGGCCATCATGGGGGTAGATGTGGCGAAGTTGTTGGATCGGACAGAGGAGATGGTCCATGCCTGCATGCCGTCGGTACCGGTTGAAGATAATCCGGGTGTTGTGCTCGGCGCCATCCTCGGTACGGCCGCGAACAGATTCGGCTGCGACAAGGTGACCATCGTTGCGTCACCGGGCATCTACGATCTCGGCGCCTGGTTGGAGCAGTTGATTGCGGAGTCAACCGGGAAAGAGGGTAAGGGATTGATTCCGATTGATCGCGAGGCGATCGGCGCACCTGAGATGTATAGCCGCGACCGCATCTTTGTGTATCTGAGGTTGCTGTCGGCGCCGGACGCAGCACAGGACAAGGCAGTGGAAGAGCTGGAACACGCCGGCCATCCGGTCGTGCGAATTGGAGTGGATGATCCTTACGATCTGGGAGAGGAGTTCTTCCGTTGGGAGATCGCGACTGCCGTGGCCGGTTCCATCCTTGGTATTCACCCATTTGATCAGCCGGATGTGGAAGCAAGCAAACTCGCGACGCGGAAGTTAACTGCTGAGTTCGAGAGAACCGGAGCGCTACCCGCAGAGACGCCGATCTTTACCGGGAACGGGATCCGGCTCTTCACGGATGAGAAGAATGCGGCGGTATTGACGAAGGCGGTAAACGGTGATCACACACTGACGGGGTATTTCAAGGCGCATCTGAACCGGCTCGGCGCGGGTGAGTATTTTGCGCTTCTCGCGTATATCGAGATGAACGAGGCGCATGAACGAACGTTACAGACGATGCGTCAAGGCGTTCGTGATGCCAAACACATCGCGACGTGTCTGACATTCGGACCACGCTTCTTGCACTCAACAGGACAATTGTACAAGGGCGGACCAAACACAGGCGTATTTCTGCAGATTACGTGCGATGACGCCGTCGATGTGCCGGTTCCGGGACACACGTACACGTTCGGCGTGGTCAAGGCGGCCCAAGCCAGAGGTGATTTTCAGGTCCTCGTGGAGCGTGACCGCCGCGCGCTGCGCGCCCATCTTGGCGCCGATATCGACGCCGGTCTGGCGACACTGCAACACGCTATTGCGGCAGCGCTGGAATTATAGATCAACGAAGACAGACACAAGATCACTTGTACCAAGCACACATCCGCCCCTTGGTGTTACCGCGCTCCGATATGTTCTCGGAGGATACGTCGCACCTCCTCGATCGTCTCGGGGTGCCCTTGGGTGGAATGACTCGATCGGACGACTTTCTCGGAGGCGACGCCGTCGAGATGAGCACTTTCGTAGGCGACAAAGCCGTCGGTCTTGCCGAGCAGCGGGCCTCCCCCCAGTACCGCGATAATCGAGTGCGCCGTGATCCGGGGGTCGATAGGTGAGGCGCCCAGCGCACGGAGGAACGGATGGCCAGGACTCATGTTATCCACGGACGTCGGCAGGCCACCCATCCTCAGTTCGGCGAATGGCGAGCCTGCCAGGATATTCTGTACCTGCGAGATCAGTGTACCCGGCAGCCGGATGATCCGCCGGGTAAGGCCGAGGATCCAGCCCATCGCGCGAAAACTTCCCCGGTGGGGTGTGGCGATGAAGACGACCCGTTCAACGGCGGGTACGGGTTTGAAGAACATCGCCTCTCTCAAGAGGGTACGGGTGTCGGGAGGCATCTTGACTTGGTCGAAGGGGACCTTGCTGACATTCTCCCAGAAGTGGGTTCCGCTCGATACTGCCATCAGTCTGGTGAGGAGTCCCCCCTGGCTGTGGCCGATGATCACCATGCGGCGTAGAGCAGGGTCCTGCCCTGTCGGATCGAGCTCGGCGGCAATGGCGTGGAGTGCGCGGCGCAGCAGGTGAGCCGAGTAGAGGACCGGCTGGCCGCTGTTGTACTGAAACAGCCAGAGCTGGAAGCGGCCACGGAGCACGGGGTCGTTCTGAATCTCGTTATACATCTCTGCCCACCGTGCCGGACTGGAGGCGGTTCCATGCACCAGAACGATCGGAATCCGCCCGGGACGGTAGGGACGCAACATGACGAGGCCATCCCCGAACACCTGCTGCTCGGGGAAGCGAAATCCGGCGATCTCAAGATCCCAGATGGGCGCCCCTTCAAGTTGGTACGCGAGCGCCGCCGTCGGCTCCAGCTCCAGCGGGATCTCCACCCCCCCTACGTGTACCGTAGAGGCGATATCGGCCGGATAGAGTTCGATGCGCCCTTGGAGCCGTCCCTCAAGGATGCCCTGCTGCGGATCGGTGAGACGGACAAAGGCCGTCAGCGGCACCTTTATCCGCGGTGGGATGCGCTTGCGAGATATCTCCCCGGCAGTGCCAGACTCGACAGGCTCCAGCTCGGCTGCCAGCGGTGCCCCGATGCCGGCCTGGCGGTAGCGGTTCCGTAATCCGCGCACCTCGAACTCGCCCACCGGGATGAAGCGCTTGAAGCGGTAGCCGCCCCAGAGAAACTGAGACGGTTCCACGGTCAGCGTCAGCTCTCCGAATGGGAGGGCATGGGTGCCCGCCTCCAGGACAACCTCCTCTTCCGTCGTCACGGCCCGGTCGTCCGTATCGATCTTGCTGCTCGGTAAGGCCAACCCCTTGATCAGCCCACGGTTGTAGAGATCTGCGGCTATGCGGTTACGCGGATCAATCGGGATCGTCGGGGTACCGTCTTCGGGTAAAAGGAAGGCGTAAGCGTAGGCGACCGCTGCGAGGTAATACTCCCGCTGCCCGGACCGTTCTGCGTGCAGAAACGACAGCTCCGCCAGCGCAAAGATGCGCTCCCGGGTGACCCGCTGCTGGAGCGCCTCGTGGAGTTCCCCCAGTGCTGCCCCAGCGTCGTCCTCGAACCGTCCGAGAAGGTTGTTACGATGGAGAACCTGGATGGACCAGTCGCTCGGTTCCCCGGCTGAGAGGACGCTTGCCGTAAGATGACGATGCACCTCCTGGGTGCTGCCTCGCACCACGCCGATGGGCGTGGCACACGCGGCCGACAAAAGGGCGAGTGCGCCGAGGACGACAAATCGTCGAAGCGTTCCGTATGCGGTCATACCCTTCCTATCGCCGGTCCCCGCTCGCACGAACACTGGGCTGAGGCGGCGTCAATCATGCCGCTCATCACTCGCCTCCTCCCTGCCCAGGTGAACCGACCCTGATCAGACGAGAGAAATCCGGAGCCTGGTCGGCGGCCCTGGCGGCAGCGTTGATCAGGGAACGGTGTTTGAGTTCTTCGAAGGACAGGCTCCGGTCGAGGCGGCCCGCTTCGTACATGGCCTCAGGCGTATAGCCGCTTAAGAGAATCTTCCACGTATAGCGAAGATGGCCGGGGTTCACGCGGCTGTGAACAAGAATAACGTTGGTGCAGTTGGTCGTCAAGGTGTTGTAGAACTTAGGGCGCTTTTGGAGATCGTTGATGGCCTGTATATATTCAAGAAACACGCGGCGCCCGTTCTCGATGGGCGCGTGCACTCGGAAAAGGTAGACGTCCTCCGGTGGGTCCTTCCGATAGTTGGTCCGCAGGCGGATCAAGTCGCGCTCATCGCCGACGATATAGATCAGTTCATACTGCCTGAAGAACCCCCCAAGCGACGAGTATCCCTCACCCTGCTCCTTACGCGCCTCGATAGAGATGGCCAGGTGATCGCCGCCGAAATCGAAGGTCAGAAACAGATGGGCGATAGCGGGGCCCATCCAGTACGCTGCCACCAGGTCCACCCGATTCAGCCGGCGCAGGTCGAAGGTCCGGTCGTAGTAGCGGGGGGTGAAGTCGGTCTCTGTCCGGTAGTCAAAATTCCGGATGTTGTGCACGGTAATCAGGTCGCCTTGGATTGTTGCAGATGGAAGTACGGCGACATCGGGCTGCCAGACGCGGTCGTTTGAGGGGGTGATCGTACTCCACCATCCCGCCAGGAGCGCCAGGATGCCGGCGTACGCAAGGACGGCTAGCCACCGGCGGCGGCGGAAGAAGAGCGCAATGACGCTGACAAGCCCCGCCACGCCCAAGGCTATGGCCAACGCCTGGCGGACGGTCGGACCGCCTGGTTCCGCGAAGTAGAGGGCCCCCGCACCCCAGGCCGTCATACCCGCCATCGTCAATCCAAGGATGACCAGCCCCAGACATTTCACCGCCCGTCGCATCACCATATCTCCCGTCTTACCGAGAGTCGACCTCTTGCCGCAGCGACTCTATCAGGTCCTGCGCCTTGCGGTCACCGGGCGCGAGCATGACGAGCCGTTCGGCGTGGTGAATCGCACGTTGGCGAAATCGCCGCGTACCGTCTTTCGATCGGATGCTACCTTGAATATTCTGTTGCAGGCACCGAGATTTCCATATATATCCACCGACTTGACGTCATTCATGTCGGCGATCATTCCTTCCCTCTGGCCAAGCGTGCGCGAGCCGTCAGCATCGCACGACTGCTCGACGAGATCCAGCCGTACAGGTAGTGCGCTATGCCGGGACACTACCCCTTACCCTTCGCCTGGTCCGGGCGTTTGTTGCGCAGGCAGCGGATGCATCACTCGGCGAGCGCGGCGGAGCGAGGATGCGAGTGCGTGTGGTGCTTATCTTTTGTCGCTCAGGGGCGTAGGATCTCCAGTCCCAGGATTAGGTTCTCATCCCTTCTTCCCCTCGGAGCCACGGGTGTCCTTCACGAACGCTGCCTGCTTGCCCCCCTCCAGTAACCGCGTGGCGTCCAGCATACCGAAGAGCTGGATAAACTTGGCGACGATCCCGGTCCAGCCGGTCTGGTGGCTGGCGCCCAGCCCCGCCCCGTTGTCGCCGTGGAAGTATTCGTAAAAGAGGATGTGATCACGCCAGTTCGGATCGGCCTGGAACGTCTCCGTACCCCCGTACACCGGACGGTTGCCATGCTCATCGCGCAGGAAGATCCGCGTAAGCCGGTCGGCGATCTCTTTGCTCACCTCGAAGAGGTTCAGCATCTTTCCAGACCCGGTGGGGCATTCGATCTTGAAGGTGTCGCCATAGTACAGGTAGAAGTTCAGCAGCGCCCGGATGATCATCGCGTTTACCGGCATCCAGACCGGGCCACGCCAGTTGGAGTTGCCGCCGAACATCCCCGTGTTCGACTCGGCCGGCAGGTAGTCCACACGGTGCTCCTGGCCGTTGACATGAAAGACGTAGGGGTGCTGCTCGTGGAACTTCGAGAGCGAGCGAATGCCGTAGGGGCTCAGGAACTCGTTCTCGTCGAGCATCTTCGTCAGGATCCGGCGCAGCCGCTCCGGGTTGACCAGTGCCATGATCCCGCGCTCGGCCACGCCAAAGTGACCGGGACCAGTGGGATGGATGGTGTTCAGCAATTCGGGCATCCGGCGCCAGCGTTCAGTGGTCATAGCCATTGCCCTCGGAATGCGCTCTCGCTGCCATTGCTCGACGACCGTCGTGGCGCACAAGGGCAGCAGCCCCACCATCGAACGCACCTTAAGCCGCGTGGAGCTGCCGTCCGGGAGCCGCAGCAGGTCATAGTAGAAGCCATCCTCCTCGTCCCACATACTGTCCTGTCCTGACCGGTTCATGCCTGCGGCAATAAAGTAGAAATGCTCTGCGAACTTGATGACCATGTCTTCGTAGGTGCGGTCGTGGACAGCGAGCTCCACCGCAAGTTCGGCCATGTTCTGGCTGAAGAGGGCCATCCATGCCGTGCCGTCGGCCTGTTCCAGGTGACCGCCGGTGGGCAGCGGGGCGCTGCGGTCGAAGACGCCGATGTTGTCGAGCCCGAGGAAGCCGCCCTCGAACACGTTCTTGCCGAAGCGGTCCTTGCGGTTGACCCACCAGGTGAAGTTGAGCAACAGCTTGTTGAACGCCACCCTGAGGAAATCGAGGTCGGTCTCGCCGCGCAGGGCCTGCTCGGTGCGATGGAGGAACAGGGTGGCAAAGGCGTGGACCGGCGGGTTCACATCGCTGAAGTTCCACTCGTAGGCGGGCATCTGGCCGTTGGGGTGCAGGTAGACGCCGCGCAGCATCAGTTCCATCTGCTCCTTGGCGAAATTGGGATCCACGATCGCGATCGGGAGCGTATGGAAGGCCAGATCCCACGCTGCGTACCAGGGGTACTCCCACTTGTCCGGCATCGAGATGATGTCCTGATTCAGCATGTGGAACCATTCCGAGTTCCGGGCGTGACGATAGCCGTGATGGAGCGGGTTGGAGTGGTGCTCATCCAGCCAGTTGTCGCCGTCGAAGAAGAAGAACTGCTTGCTCCACAGCATGCCGGCGATGGCCTGGCGCATCACATTGGCCGCATCCTGGGACACAGACGGCGGGGTCACCGAGCGATAGAACTCGTCCGCTTCCTGCAGCCGGGTGGCCAGGGTCTGGTCAAACTCCTGACCGAAGCACGATGGGGCAGCCTTCGTTTTCCCACTTTTCGTGGCAGCCGCCTGGCCGGTCAGGCGCACCCGCACGGTCGTCGACTGGCCGGCAGCAATCGTCACACGATAGTGCGCCGCCACCTTGGTGCCCTGCTTATCGGGATTCACAGCGCCCTGATTGCCCTGGACCACGCAGTCGTTGATGCCGTCCTTGACATAGGGGCTCTCGTTTTGTTGCCCGGGGAAAAGTCGCTCGTGGTTGGTTTCGTTCTCGGTGAAGAGCAGCGGCACGTCACCTTCGCAGGAAAGGATATATTCACCCAGCCGCGAATGGGTGACCGCGACCGCGCTCGTGCCCGTCGCCGCCTTGATCTGCATGAGGCTGGGCTTCGCGGCCGCCCTGTTGGATTCGGCAATCCACGAGGACCAGTCGTTGCGGAACCACAGCGTCGGCAGCAGATGCAGATCCGCCGCGTCCGGCCCCCGGTTGACGGCCGTGATCCGCACCAGGATGTCGTCCGGCCCGTCCTTGGCGTACTCTACGAAGACATCGAAGTAGCGGTCATCCGTGAAGATGCCCGTATCGAGCAACTCGTATTCGAACTCTTCCCGCGACCGTCCCTGGTTCGTCTCGACCAGGTCCTGATAGGGAAACTCCCGCTGCGGGTACTTGTAGAGATACTTCATGTACGAGTGGGTCGGCGTGCTGTCGAGGTAGAAGTAGTACTCCTTCACATCCTCGCCGTGGTTGCCTTCGCTGTTGGTGAGGCCGAAGAGTCGCTCCTTGAGGATCGGGTCGTTCCCGTTCCACAGCGCCAGCGCAAAACAGAGACCCTGCTTGTCGTCGGAAATGCCGGCGATGCCGTCCTCGCCCCAGCGGTAGGCGCGCGAGCGGGCATGCTCGTGGGTGAAAAAATTCCAGGCGTCGCCATTTTCGCTGTAGTCCTCGCGTACCGTCCCCCACTGGCGCTCGCTCAGGTAGGGGCCCCACCGTCTCCAGGTAATTCCTTGTTCATTCGCCGCACGCAGTCGCTCTTGTTCCGCGCTCATCGAACTCTCCTTGTCTCTCATGTACTCAAGTAACTTCATTCGCCCGGATCGTAACGACCGACTCAATGGGCGCGGTCAGGGGCGTGGACATGATTGTCGACCGCTCGAAATAGCGGCCGACGGTACCGAATCCTACCACACCCTCAACGACACTTCTATCTCGTTGTCAAAGCGACGCTAGCCCCGCCGTTCACGACGGCCACGATCATGGCCCTTATTCCGTCGCCGAAAGCGTTCGAAGGCGGTCGGCATACCGCTGTGCCTCGACGCGTTCACCGCGCTCTGCGTGGAAGCTCGCCAAGGCCGCAAGAATATCGCGATCGTTGGGATGAGTCGAGAGCGCCTTCTCAAGTCTGGCGATCGCCACTTTCACCTTGCCCGTTGAATGCAGTGCGACGGCAGAGACATACGCAAAGCGCGCATTGCCCGGTTCAAGCGTGGCGGCGCGCTCGAGCTCAGCGAGCGCCTCGCCGACGCGCTTAAGACGCACCAGGGCAAGCCCACGCACATGATGCAGGATGGCGTTTTGCGGTGACATCATGATCGCCTCACGCAAGACCCGCTCACCATCCGCATCGCGGCCGGCGGCACGATAGAGGTCGGCAAGGTTCACGTATGCCGGGATAAAGCGTGGCTCCAGTCGGATCGCAGCCTTCAGCTCTGCCTCGGCCCCGGCAACATTACCCCGATTCCCGTAGAAGGTGCCAAGGTTGACGCGTGCCTCGGCCCGGTCGGCGTTGTAGCGCTGGGTCTCGACATATTCGGCGGCGGCGCGTTCGAACGCGGCGTGCTGCTCGGCGCTCAGCCGCTCGGCCGGCACGTCCGCAAGGATGCTCGCCGCCTCGATACGTACGGACTTTACGGAATCGGATAAGAGCGGGGCCGCCGACAACGCTCGCGCGGCCTGAGGCGCTTGCGCTAGCGCCTGGATCGCGCCGAGGCGAACAAGCGGGTCGGGATCGCGCAACCCCTCGGCCAGGGCGTCGAACGCGGTCCGACTGGGTCGGCCGCCGAGCTCGGTAAGGGCGGTAGCGCGGGCAATGGCAGGCTGCGACGGCTCTTGGGCTACCTTCAGTAACTGTGCGACCGCGTCGGCTGCTCCGGTATCCGCCGCACGGAACGCCGCGGCAAACTGCTGATGCCGATGTTTTTGCGCGTCGCGCCCGTACCACGCCGACACCTTGGCGGCCGCCCAGCGCGCGTCGCGCTTGGAGTGGCAGGCGTTACAGGCATTAGGCACCCCCAGCGTAACCGAGAGGTCGGGCCTGGGTACGCGCGGGCTATGGTCATGCCGGGGATCAACAACCATGTAGGTGGAGGTGGGCATGTGACAGGCCGTACACGCGGCGCCGGCCGTACCCGGCTTATGGTGGTGGTGCGCCGCCGCGTCGTACCTGGCCGGCAGGTGGCAGGTGGCGCAGACGGCGTTGCCCTGCTCGCGCAGTCTGCCGCTATGGGGGTCGTGACAGTCGCTACAGGTGACGCCGTTCGCGTACATCTTGCTCTGCAGGAACGAGCCCCAATTGTAGACCTCGTCCCGCTGCTGCCCATCGGTATGGTACAGCGGACGCATGAGCAGCGATGGACGGTAATAATCGAGGAACGGCTTGCCCGCCTCATAGCCCTCTGCGATCTGGCTGCGCCGCGCATGGCATTGCGCGCACACCTCGATCTCTCGGTCGCTTGTGCGCGGCTTCGAGCGAACTGCGTTGTCGCCGGCCGCATCCCGCGTCCACACGACGCCGCGGCGCTCATCGAGACGTGCGGTCAGACCTTTGGCCTCGTCATCCGCGGCAGGCGTGCCCGCCTGCTTCGCGTTAGCCCACGCTACGTGCGACGACCCTGGACCGTGGCAGGCCTCGCAACTTACATTGATCTCAGCCCACTGTGTCTGAAAGCGGTCGGCAACCGGGTCATAGTTTTTGCGCAAGCCGGTCGAATGGCAGTCTGCGCACATGAAGTTCCAGTTCTGCGACGGCTTGGTCCAGTGCAGGATATCGCGGTGGTCAATCTTTTCCTTTGGGTACAGGTGGAACCAGCGCTGTCCGCCGACCGCGGCAGGGCGCGTGTCCCAGGCGATGCTGAGGGCCTGATAGCGCCCATCTGGAAACTCGATCAGATATTGCTGAAGGGGATGGATGCCGAAGGTGTAGGCGATGCGGTATTCATGCAGTTGACCGTCTAGGCCGTCGGTGCGCACGAAGAATAGGCCGTCGCGCGTAAAGAAGGTCGAGGTGACGCCGTCCTTCCTGAACGTCGCGTTGTTGAAGTTGCCGAGCACGGTGGTCCTGTCCGCCGATTGCATCGCGAGGCGGTGGTCGGAGCCTTTCCAGAGCTCAGCCTCTCGCTGATGGCAGGCAGCGCAGGCCTCGCCGCCGACGTAAGTCGCGTTGGCTGCCGCGGACGCTTGTTCGCGTTCATAACCTGTCGCGAGCAGGACGACGAGGATCGCCGCGAGCCATGGTGCTGTCCGCGTGAGCTGCCCGACAAGCTGATACGGGTCGTCGAGCCGCCTCAACCGGTTAGCCGTTTAATGAGTAATGGATTTAATTTCATCACCGTTCCGGTTCTTCAGCGTGTGCGGCCTCCCGCGGTCGAGGCCGACATCAAGGCGTCACAATCTATTCTTCAGGCAGCTCACATTGCGCTTCACCCCGCAGCACGCAAGCCTGCCAGCGGAATTTCTTGGCCCAATAGGCGTAGGCCTTTTCGACATCTGCCCATTGACGCAGCGACTTCCAGGCATACTTGCCGCCTCCACGCCGATCGACTCCGGCAGCCAGCAGTTCACCGGTCTGGCTGTCGAGCATCTCCGCTTCGATCGTCGCCTTGCCGACAAGTGGATACCGCTGATTGTACGCCACCGCTCGATCAATTCGCCAGCGTTTTACGCGCGTGGGTGCTCGGGTGCGGCGGGTCTACGACCGCCCCCAGACGCCCCTGGAGCGCGTGCGGGCGTCTTCGAAGGCCGATCCGGAGAGGGTAACATTCTTAGATGGCTTAACAGGTATGGTTGAAGCGAATTGCTCCGCAGCAAAACACTCCTTCCCATGCGCCTTTCTTGATGCGCGCATCGTTCCTATGCGCCGCCTCAAGGCTTCAAATCCCATTCTTTGAGTTTCTTCACAGCCGTGCCGAATTGGCCGAGCTGGTAAACGGCCGCGCCTGCCGGCGAGAAGGTGAACGGCTCAAACGGTTCAGCCAGCATTTGGTCAAGATATTCTCGTAGGGCGACGCCGGTGGTGACATGCGGATTGAAGTGCTCTCCGGAAGCCTTCGGAACAAACGTCGAAACGTATTCGATCAAGAACGGGTCAATAATCGGATCATCGGGCGTGATGACGAATGCGGTCGAGTCTCCGGTTTCCACCGCAAACGGGGCCACGGCGGCAATCAGGTCTGCTTGAAGTTTGAGCAATTCAGGCGTCGGCTTCGCAATAATGCCTGCCAAGCCAATGGCCTTGCTCGGAATGTAGTAGTATTTAAATGCCTCTAGTTTCAGGCTGGTCACGTTGGCGCGGGCGAGAACCTGACCAGCGGCGGCATAGACCTGGTCGAGGTCCGCTGTGCGAACGTAGCGCTGAATCATAGTAATGTGCGGACGGTGCGCCGCATCCAAGGCGAAGCCCTTTGGGAATGCCTTGAGCAGGCGGGCATTGTTGGCTTCGGCATGCCGGAGCATCGTTGTGTCCGGTTCCAGCAAGATGTCAATGGCTGTGACCGGGGCCAGCTCAAATGGGAAGACCCGTTTCCAATCATTCTTCATGCTGACAACAGTCCAACCATTCTTCTTTGCCTGCTCATCAAGTGCAGGCGGGAAGACACCCAGTTTTACGTCAGGCAATCCGCGGGCCGGACCGTAGGCGTATTCGCGCGCCGCATCATCGTGCAGCACCAGCAGCATGAACCGCGCGCCGCTGCCGCCCTGCGTGTATTCCAACATTTCTTGGTCGCCTCTGGAGTTGCCGAAGGCAGCGATGGGCCGGCGGCCAATGTGCTGGTTGATGCCAACAGGCTTGTCGGCTCTGTCGTTGTTGAAGTTCAGTTCCGGCATCCGCACGAGGATGGGTTTGTCATCGCGCATCTCGAATTTCGTCTTGATGCTGCTACCCACGACCTGTTCCGGCGGGATGCCATAAACCTGCTCCGTCCACGGACGCATGAACTCGATGCCGCCGCCGGAGACGATGAAGTTCTTGAAACCATTCGCCCGCAGGTAGGCGAGTACCTCGAGCATGGGCTGATAAACCATCTCGGTGTAATGACGTCCCGTCTTCGGATGCTTTGCCGTGGCGATCCAATCTTTCACAATCTTCTCGAACTCCACTGTGGTCATGCCCGAGTGCGTGGCTAAGACGAGTTCGAGGAGCGCGTGGTCACCGCCGGCGAGCGCGGTTTTCAAATCGCCCTTGAGCAGCGAGGCGAACGGCTCCTTGGTCTTCCATTCGGGATGCTGCGGCGCGAGCGCCTTCACGCGGTCGAGCGCGAAGTAAAATTGAACGGGCATCGGCTGTTCGACCCACAGCGTACCGTCGTTGTCGAATGTGGCGATGCGCTCGGGCGGCGGCACGAAGTCCGGCGATCCTTTTGTCGTAATGCGCTTGACGAAAGTGAGGATGGCTTTCTTCGATGCGCCGTCGTTCCACGACGGCAGAGGGTCGGTCTGAGCCAGAGCGAAGGTGCTTACGAGCAGGCATGCGCAAAGTGCGAGCAGGTGGGCGATCCGCACGGATACGAAACGCTTCATCGAGAGATCCTTTTGGTGAGCCTTGCATTTGCCAAGCGATGGTCGGCGCTGTCGCGGGCATGCCGGCCGCCGCGCGAGGAATGGCGGGGCGCGTCCATCGAAGCGCCCCGCCACGTCCGTGCTACTTCGACCCACCGCCTTCCTTCAGCTTTTCCATGACTTCATCCATGTTGAAGCTGGCTGCCTTCTGCCGCTGCGGGTAGTCCTTGAACGTCATCAGGAACTGGCCCACGTACGCCTGCGCGGGTACAAGCTGGAAGGCGTGATCAAGGAGCCAGTCGTAGTAGGTGTTCGACGTGATGTCCGCGCGCTCGTAGGGGTCGGTGCGAAGATTGAAGATCTTCGGAACCCGCAAGGAGACGAACGGCTCTGCCCAGATGCGCAGTGTGCCCTGGACCCGCTGCTCCATGAACACGAGTTTCCAGTTGTCGTAGCGAAGGCCGGTCAATTGCTGGTCATCGTTGATGTACAGGAACGATTCCCGCGGGCTCTTTGCGGCTTGCCCGGTCAGGTAGGGGACGAGATTGTCGCCATCGAGGTGAACCTTGTAGGTCATGTCACCGATTTGGTCGCCCTTGAGCAACTTTTCTTTCACTTGCGTGTCGCCGGCCATGGCCAAAATGGTCGGCAGCCAGTCATGGTGGGCGACCATCTCGTTGGATATCTGACCCGGTTTGATCTTGCCCGGCCAGCGGACCATCGCGGGCACGCGGTAGGCGCCTTCCCAGTTCGAGTTTTTCTCGTTACGGAACGGCGTCATGGCCCCATCAGGCCACGAATTCATGTGCGGGCCGTTGTCGGTGCTGTACATAACGAAGGTGTTGTCCGCGATGCCTAAGTCATCCAGCGCCTTGAGGACCTGGCCGACATTCTTGTCGTGGTCGATCATGGTGTCGTGGTACGGGCTCTGGAAGCGCCCAGACTGGCCGATGCTCTCCGGCTTGGTGTGGGTGCGGAAGTGCATGTGGGTAAAGTTCACCCAGACAAAGGCCGGCTTGCCGGCCTTGTTTTGTCGCTTGATGAAGTCCACGGCCCGGTTGGCGATGTCGTCGTCGATCGTTACCATCCGCTTCTTGGTCAGGGGACCGGTGTCCGTACAGACCTGCTTGCCGACCTTGCCGAAGCGCGGCTCCACGGTTGGATCGTCTTTGCTTGAGGCCTTGCAGTCCATCACGCCGCGCGGGCCGAACTTGGCGCGGAACGCCGGGTCTTTCGGGTAGTCCGGCAGTTCCGGCTCTTCTTCGGCGTTCAGGTGGTACAGGTTGCCGTAGAACTCGTCAAAACCGTGCACGGTGGGTAGAAACTCGTTACGGTCGCCCAGGTGATTCTTGCCGAACTGGCCGGTCGCATAGCCTTGCGCTTTCAACAGCTCGGCAATCGTTGGGTCTTCCTTTTGCAACCCGACCGTGGCGCCCGGCAAGCCGACCTTAGTCATGCCGGTGCGTAAGCCGGACTGGCCGGTGATGAACGACGCCCGGCCGGCGGTGCAGCTCTGCTCGGCATAATAGTCGGTGAACATCATGCCTTCCTTGGCGACACGGTCGATGTTGGGCGTTGTGTAGCCCATCATGCCGTGCGAGTAGGCGCTGATATTGGACTGGCCGATGTCATCGCCCCAGATGATGACGATGTTGGGTTTCTTGGCCTGCTGAGCCTGGGCGGGAACAACCGAAAGGGTCAGCCCCAACGCCAGTGCCGCCAGTCCAGCAGTCAGCCAACGGCCCACTCGGTATGTCTTCGGGTTGTCTGTTTGCATCGACACGCCTCCTTTGTCGTAGGTTCTTCCGTGTACCACGTACCACAGAACGTCTCCCTGCCGGTACCGGAGGGTTCGCGTGGATTACTTGTCGATCTTACTGATCTTTGAGCCCTGCAAGCCGAGTTCCGCCATCAGCCACTTTTTCTCCGCTTCCTGTCCCCACATCTAGTCTTCAGGCAACTCACAGTTCGCTTCACCCCGCAGCACGCAAGCCCGCCAGCGGAATTTCTTGGCCCAATAGGCGTAGGCCTTTTCGACATCTGCCCATTGACGCAGCGACTTCCAGGCATACTTGCCGCCACCCCGCCGATCGACACCGGCAGCCAGCAGTTCACCGGTCTGGGCGTCGGTCACCTCCGCTTCGATCGTCGCCTTGCCGACAAACGACTCGGTTCCGGCGAGCGCTTTCTTCCCTTTCGATAACAGCAGGCTACCCGGATGGAGGGCAGTGAGGTTATCTATTACCGGGGTATTCTTGCCGGCCTCTGTAATGCCGACGCGGAGCCGCATCACGTCCGGCCCTGGCGCCTGCGCCATCGCATAGTCCTTACGCAATTCTTCATTGAGGCGCGTCCACAGGAATTGAGACAGGTAGTGGGCATCGTCCTTACTCAGATCTTTCGCATCCGACTTTTCTCCGCGCCACACCTGCACCGGCTCCAGCCAGACCTTCGTGTAGGATTTGAATTTCGCTTTATCCGGCGTGAAGTACACCAGAGTCGCCTCGGTCTCGTTCTCCGCTGCATGAAGTTTGGAATAGTCTTGCAGAAACCCGGACGGTTCTGCCTTCCCAAATCCCCCCGCCTGTTGCGAGGTGGCGCAGGCTGTAAGCGCCACCAGACATACACTCCCCATCGACAAGAAGTATTTCGTCGCCTTCGTTCCCATAGACCTCCTCCTTTGGTTGTCCTGCTGTTTCGGAACCTTAAAATATCTTGGAATTGAATTATTCCACATTTTGACTCAAAATGGAGTTACGCATTCCATAATGATTTCTCGTCAAGAGCCATGTTCAGATACTTGTCTCGCTTATGACGAGATAATGCCGCCAGCCCACAACTGTTTTATAAAGACCGAATACGGCAGGATTTCGATCCCGTCCTCCGTTTTTCTTGCTCGTTCTTCAAGTGACACGACGATGCGTCTCTTTAATTTGGGGTGATCCTTGATGATTTCCCGTAATCCACGCAAATGATCGGAATGAATCCTGGGGCTTGCTTTGGTTTCAATCGCCAGTTCCATATCATTCACGATAAAATCTACTTCGATACCGCCGGCAAGTCGCCAATAGCTTAAATCATAATAGAGATCACTATAGACGCGGTGGGCACTTAATTCATGAAATACCCAATTCTCAAAGGCTTTTCCAAAGAGCTCCGAACCCGGCTCGAGTCTCCCCCGTTTGGCAAGGTGATTGACAACACCGACGTCAGAAAAGTAAAACTTCGACGCGCCAATGACCCGTCGTTTGGGCCGTTTGCGGTAGGCATCGAGGAAACGGCCAAGCATGGTGTCAATCAGGATTTGGAAATACTCTTTGACGGCGGGCGCCGACACACCACATTCCCTCGCGATCGTCGAATAATTGACAAGTTGGGTATCGAAGAGCGCGGCAGCAGAAAGAAAGCTGGAAAATGTTGGAAGCCTTCGTACCAGCGCTTCTGCGGCGATTTCTTCCGTAAGATAGTCGTTGATATATGATCGGATCAGCCGTGGATACGACGCGCTCAAATAGTGACGCGGAAGATACCCCTGATTGATCATTCGTACAAGGTCAAATCCGGGACCGATTTCTTCCGAGACAAATCCAAAGAGCTCGTACCGAACCGCGCGGCCGCCAAGAAGGTTGGCATGCCCCCGTCTGACTTTTCTGGCGCTTGACCCGCAAAGGCCGAACATAAACCCCGCATGTTCAATCAGCCAGTGGACTTCGTCAAGAAGGGCCGGGATTTTTTGAACTTCGTCAATCACAGCGAAACCGGCTCTCTTTTCGCCTTGAGCGTACAGAAGCTCTTCGCGAAGCAGGCTCGGCCGTTCCAGTAACCGGATGTACAGATCCGTTTTTAACAGGTCATACCGCACCGCATCCGGATAGGTGGCTTCAAGCAGCATGCTTTTTCCGCTCTGACGGGGCCCCCACAAAAAGAAGCTCTCTTGAGGCTTAGCTGGAAGCTGTAATGTTCGTCGAATCATGACATTTATATATCATGATAAACTAAAGTAGTCAATTTACAATACACTCCACCTGGACGGCGATGAGAGCATGGTTGATTAAAGAGGGATAGCTCCGGTACATAGCACCGGAATGCCAGGAGACTTATGGGCGATAGAACCGATCCATCGGTCTTGCCGAGCAAGACAGCCGTACAATTTATCGCAATAGCTTCTCTTCGGATTGGTTGTTGGTTCTTCCGTGTACCGCGTATTACAGAACGCCCCCGCCGGTATCGGAGGGGTTCGCGTGGGTTATTTGTCGATCTTGCTGATCTTTGAGCCCTGCAGGCCGATCCCCGCCATCAGCCCCTTCTGGGAGAAAAAGAACGCATAGACACCCTTTTGAGCAGTCGTCGTGGTCAGTGACTTGGCAATACCCTGATCGACGATCACGATACTTGGGCCGACGCCGACCTCCCAGCCCTGGCTCTTATCCAGATGTTGGAGCGACGCGTCGTCCATGAACATCAGTGCGTACCCGAACGACTGTGCGCCGGCCTGCAGGCCGTACGAGGCGGCGACCGTGTTGTAGTACCCAACTGTTTTGTTGTCCTTGTGCAGGACGCCCTCGCCGTAGTGCCCGCCGACGATGAACCCGGCCTTGATGATGCTCGGGAAGACGAGGATGCCCTTTGCCTTCGCCGCGAGTTGTTTAGCTGCGGGCTCGCTGTCGTACAGGTTCTTCAGGGCAGCATCGGCGTCACGATTGATCTCGGCGGCGGACGCCGCCATGACCGGGTGCGGGCGCAGCAGCGCTGTAGCCGCCATCGCGAAGATGATCGCTGTGCCTATGATTCGAACATATGGAGACATGGTCTTTCCTCCTGTGATGTGTCTTATAGAGTGGCGTACTGATAGTCCTGGATCAAGAAAACGTGGGCAACGACCGGGCTACTTGACCAGAGGAATCTTGTCCGCCAGCTCGTAGTCGATAATCGCCTCGATCTTGTTCTCGATCTGGAGGTAGCGGGCGACCTTTTTGTCCGACAACGCCTGGCGCAGCTTCGGCAGGTAGGATTGCTTGAGATTGACCCGATCCCCCTTGATCGCCAGGAACTCAGCCACAAGCTTCTTGGCCGCCTCGTCGCTCATCGCCTCATAGGCCTTGGCGAAGTCCTGGATTAGCACAAGCATGCGCCCATTTAGCAGTCCGAGGTCCTTCTGATAACTCTCATAGACCGGCCAGAAGGCCTGGTTCTCCTTCTCGGTCAGATCCATGTTGACCGCGACTAGCAGCTTTTTGTCGGCCTTGACCTTCTCGCGCACAATCTGCATGGTACCAGTCGGCTTGTCCTGCGCCAGTACCGGTATGGCCAGGGACCACAACAGCAGAGCTATAACCGCACATCGAATACGCATCGATCTCTCCCCTTTCTGAATGTGACATTGTCAACGCCACGCGATCATGGCGTCGACCCATAGAACTTTTACTCCGTTACCTCGCTCCACGTTGCATCGGGGTTGTATACCGTTATCGTGGCCGCGATCGCCGCAGTTTTCGGGCCAAGATCCTTCTCGTAGACGTTACCGTAGTGGTTCACCATGAAGCTCTTGATACCTGTCTTGCCGTAATCGGCGGGCCAAGCCACCATCGCAAAGCCCGCAAGCAACCGGCCATTGATGATGTAGTCGTAGCGACCGGCCGGGGCAGTGGGTCCCTGGCGCGTGAGGATCTTGAAGTGGTAGCCGTTGTACGGGTCTCCTGACTGCCGCACGCTGGCGTCGCGAATCAGCGGACCGAGCGGACTCAACTCCTCGCTCTTCGCCGGATCGGCCTCCCAGTAAAGCCCATCTTGTTTGCCTGGCGAGCTACGGATCTTTCGAGCGAACTGCCGTACGTTCGTTTCATCGCGAGGCTTTGAGGCGTACTGCTGCTGTGCCTCGACGTAGGCTTGCAGCGTGTCGATGGCTCCTAGCTCGTTGGCGCCGATGAGTCGGTTGAGTAACTCCTCCCGGCCGGCGTCAGTATCGAAGCGCCAGGTTGATCCCTGCTTCACCAGCGGGATAGGGAATGATCGAGCGTCGTAACCGACCATGAGCGTCATCTTGCCTTCGCCATCGAGGCGCAGAATCTGATAGGCGTCGGCCGCCTCGGCAAATCGCATACGGTTCTCCCGATCACGGGTCTTATCCACCGTACCGATGACGTCGCGGTGCTTCTCGCCGAAGATCTCGATCAGCGCCTGCTCATCGTTGGTTCTCGTAGCCTCGATCAGCGCCTTCATCGCCGCCTCAGGTACGTCGAAACGACGCTGCCCATCTGCTGTCTGTGCTGTGGCGGACGTCGCCGAGAAGATAAGCGCTGTCGTAACAAGTAGGACCGTAGCGATTATCTGTTCAATACGTATCATTGGTTGCCCCCCCTATCGCCGCCGTCCGCCGCCGCCGCCACCACGCCCACCAAACCCTCCACCGCCGCTCCAACCACTGTCGCCACCACGCCCGCCGCCACCACTCCAATCACTACCGGACCGGCTCTGCAATCCACGCTGGCTCGCACTTGCCATATCCGCGCTCGAGCCACCTCCGCCGAACGCTCCGCCGCCGCGCAAGGATTGCGCGTCACCGGATCTTGTCCCTCGTGCGCTCGGGACTTGCCCGGCCTGCTTCTGGGGGCTCCAGGGCTGACCGCTCGGTTGGCTGGTACCGGCTCCCCGCTGGTGCTGTGCCTGCGAAGCGGTAGCTGACGGCTGTGGCTTGACTTGCTCCCGCAGGGTCTGACTCGGTTGGGCCTGAGTTCCACGCGCCGCTTCCTGCTTTTGGGCCGGGGTCTGGCTCGGCCGTTCCTGCCGCTGATCCTGCATCTCCTTTCGATGCTCCTGCCGGTCTTCCCGAGCCTCGTTAGCGTAGTCCATCCGCTCCTCCTGCAGATCCTCAACGTCGTACCCGTAGTAGATGGTACTGCTATACCAGCCGACCGCGTATGCGGTTGACGTGCCATAGTAGTAGATCGGGTAGGGCGTGGGATAGTAGACAACGACCGGTACGGACTGGGTAACCACCACGACGGATGGCTGGTACTGCGGCACGTAGATGACTTTGGGGTCGGCCTGTACGATCTTGATCACTTCCTTCTCTACTACGATGATCTGCTTATCGTCGGTCTTGAGGTTGCCTACCGCGTACACCTTCCGCCGGAAGGCTTGGATCGCGTTGACTACATCCTTCTGCTGGTTCGCTACGGCCTTGCCGAGACTATCCGTCCAGTCGAGATCGTCACTCATCTTTTTTACGACGTCCGGGTAGTTCAGCAGGTTGCGCACCGGCTCGGGTAGGCTCGGGTCAGTCTGGAGCTTTGGGTTGTTCTTGCGCTTGTCGAGGTAGCGCTGTGCCTTGACGATGTCCAGCGGCGTCGTAGATGCCGGCAGCAGGATCGCCAGCAGGTCGTCCGGGTAAAGCGCGATCGGTCCGACCAGCTGCTCCAACTCAGCCGCAGACAGCCGCGGTGACGAGCCCGGCGCACTCGCAGAGGCTCCAGGCGTGACTTGGGCGAGGGCGCTCACCGGCACAAGACAGGCGGCGATGGACAGTGCGGCCCACAAGCCCGCTCGATACGTAAATTGCCACATGTTCATCACCCTCCTTTGTTGGGTTGGGTGTACATCGCCGAACTCGGACATCGATTTGGCGACACTGGGCGATCTGTGGCCGGCTACTGCAAAGAGCGAGCCGAACCCCTTGAGCCAGTGTTCATTGTTCACTGCTCGTGGGCGGAGAGTCGGCTGCCGGTTTCGTGAACCACTGCTCCCGCGGCACCACCTTGGGCGCATCCGGGTCACCTTCGTAGGCCGGCGTCATGATCTGTACACCGTACTCATTAAATACATCGAGGATGTTCTGGTGCAGCGCCGTGTAGAACCGCGCCATGCCTTGCGGATTATCGCAGTAGACGTTGAGCTCGTAGGTCACGGCGAAGTCGCCAAGGGACTTCTGCAGTACAAAGGGCGGTGGCTCCATGAGTAGTCCTGGCGTCCGCTCGGCGGCCAGCCGCAGCATTGCCTCAACCTGCCGCCATGATGTCTCGTAGCCGATGCCGACGGTAGTATGGAGAATCAGTCCGCGAGACCGGGCGAGCGTACTGTAATTGATGACATGGCTGTTCAGGATCAGCGAATTCGGCACAACGATCTCCTCATTCTTAATCGTGCGCAGGTGTGTCACCATCAGCCGCATCTCGACTACGTCCCCGGAGATGTTTTCGACCTGGATGCGGTCCCCAATCTTGTACGCGCGTCGGTAGATCATGGTATAGCCGGCGATCATGTTGGCGATGAACGACGACGAGCCCAGCGAAAAGAGCACACCGAGGAAGATCGATGCTCCCTTGAACGCCTCGGACTCGGAGCCAGGAATGTACGGATAGGCCACCACGATCGTAAAGGTAATAACGCACAGGCGGGCGATCTTATAGGTCGGCCAGGCCCACTCAGGGACGAAACCGGTCACTGTGATCGTGCCTTGATCGACGCCCGCAAAGAACAGCCGAATGAGCTTCAGGACATAGCGAGCAACGATCGTTAGGAGTACGATGAATGCCAGATTCGGTAGGGTATCAAGAAAACCTGCCCCCATCGTACGCAGGGGATTTAGAACGATTGAGAGCAGCCGCTGCGCGAGCGGCCGGGTCCAAGGATAGAGACCAAGCACCAGATTCAGATATATGTAGACGATCACCAGTATTATCAAGCTGCACAGTGTCTTGACGATACTGTGCCCAATCGCCCGCAATTGCTGTGCTTGAATCAACTGGTGAGATCGGCGTTCTACGACTTCGATGCGGGATGCGAAGCGCCGCTCGGCGGCCGACTCCAGCCGCCGGAATGCGCGTCGAAGGGCGACCAGTAACAGGCCGGCAGCCAGTGTCGCGCCGAGCGCGTATACGGTGTTGACCGCCAGGACACGTGCGCTGCGGGCTTCACGATACGAGGCGATCGCCTTCGTGATCTTCTGGTGGATCATCTCTGCCAGAAGCTGTCTGGAGACGCCTTCCATCTTGGCGTCGATATCCAGTATACGCATCACGGGGCGATCACCGACGAGGAGATTGGAACGATCCTCTGCCTCAACTACGTGCAAGGCATCGGCAGGTACAGACCGATCGGCGGCAAGGGCCTCGATACGTCCACTGATGGCCTGGGCGCGCTGCTCCGCCGGGTACGCCGTCAGCCCGCGCACGTGAAAGAGCGCCACACCGTCCAGGGTCACCGCCGCTTGCGCTACATCCGTTGCCGCATCGAGTTCGGACGTGATAGACGATGTGTCAGCGCCCGGAGCAGTCGCTTTCTCCTGTGCCAGGGCGCCAGACACAAGCAGCATCAGTGCCGCGATGCAGGCCAACAGGGCAGTCGCCGATCGGTTCATGGTTCTGAGCCCTTGTGTGTGGTGGGACCCCTCACAAGGAGCGCTCCCTTGTCTCCTTACCTATTACTTTTCTTTCTGATTCAGAAGGGCATCGATCGATTTCTGAAACTCCTCCTGTGTCATAGCCCCGACCGAGCGTCCATATAAGCTCCCGTCTCTATTGACCATGAAGGTGGTCGGCGTACCTTCGATTTTATACAGCCGGCCGATCTCGCCGGTGCTGTCGTGTCCTGAATTCTGGGAACAGTTTGCTCAATACATGGGTTGGAAGGCTCGGATTCAATACGATGTCGCCGCGATTACAAGCTCCTTCAGGTCATAGAACGGCTTGCCGCCGTCTTTCCTGCTCTTTGGCGCCGACGTAGCCGGCCGGACGGAGCATATGGCCGTTGGCGCGAACACGTTCAGTGCGCCCCGTCCAGGCAGGGATTACGCTGCGGCCTGTTGCCATTGGGTAACCTCAACCACGGCTTGTTTGCGGCGAGCGTCGGCAACAATACTTTCCAGCTTTGCCGCTACAAGGTCGTCGATCCACGCATTGCCACACTTCGTGCAGACGAACGCCGGAATCTCCCTGACCACCACTACGCCGAATTTCAAATCCACTGCGAAGGTCGTGGTCCCTAGCTGCTTTTCGCCACCGCAAAGGGGGCAACACCCGAAGTTGTCGCTCATGACTTTTTCCTCCTGGTCCTAAAATCCGGTTCAAAATGCTTAAGGTCCGGGCGGTATGTGGTGATGACATGGCATATCCGGGTGGTAGGATCGGTGGCGGCCACCACGTGGACCGGCTCTGCCTCGACGTACAAAATGAGGCAACTCGGATATGGACGTTCCGTCTGGTAAACCTCGATGATCTCGCCGTTTGTGATAGCGCGCACGACCTCGGCTCGGGAAATCCCGCGCTCCAGGAAGCGTTCTAACGCATGCTGGTGCCAGTGGATGCGTCCCTGTGCCGCAGCCTCGCGCAAAATTTGGCTGTAGAAATCCTCACCCATAATATCCCAACTTCTTCAGATTCCGGGCAATTAAATCTGAGGACAGATCGCTCAATATCAAAGGCATAGATCGTTCTCAAGCTGTGGGCGACCAGATAGAGAGGATTCCCCTCTCCATAATAGATCAGTTCATCATTCATGCGAGTATCTGCCAAGTTCAGTTCTATCGAGTGGGGTTCCTCACTACCGCAATAGCCTAGCACCGGTAGGCTTGCAACGCATCGCACCGAAGGTAATGCCGAGCGTTAAGTTGGAAAAGGGACCTCCTATGTCCTGATACCCTTGCCTATTACTTGTCCTTCTGACCGAGGAGAGCATCGATCGATTTCTGAAATTCCTCCTCTGTCATGGCCCCGACCGAGCGTCCATATAAGCTCCCGTCTCTATTGACCATGAAGGTGGTCGGCGTACCTTCGATTTTATACAGCCTGCCGATCTCGCCGGTGCTGTCGTGTCCAACGGGGTACGGCACCTTATACTCCTCAACAAACCTCCGCGCGTCGGCTTCGGTATCCCGGAAGACGTTCACGCCCAGCATCACGAGGCCTTTGCCCTTGTACTGTTGGTAGATCTTTGCCAGAACGGGAGCCTCCCGTTGACAGTGTGGTCATTTCGAGTGAAAGAAATTGATTAAGACCGGCTTGCCGCGAAAGTCCTTCAGTGCGACGGACTTTCCGTCCAAGAGTGGGAGCGTAAAGTCCGGAACTGGCGCAGCCTGGACTGCCTGGGCCACCAGCAGTGCGCCGATCATAACGGCTGTGAACATCGCATGTCGCAGGGGATTGTTCATCTTTGATACCTCCATTAGTTTTTCCTCAACCCAATCCATACTCTTTCCAGCGTCGGTCCACGAGGGTCTTGGTTTCGTGATCCATGACCTGTTCTTCCGGCCACTCGCGCGTGAATCCCTCTTCCTTCCACTTGCGCGTTCCGTCAATCCCCATCTTTGAGCCATACTTGGGTAGCCGACTGGCGTGATCCAAGGTTTCGACCGGACCCATGACAAACTCGATATCGCGCTCCGGGTCGATGTGGTTCAGCACCTTCCAGGTGACTTCGGCAGAATCGCGGACGTTCACATCCTTATCCACGACGACGATCACCTTTGAAAACATGGCCTGGCCGAGCCCCCAGATTGCGTGCATGATCTTGCGCGCGTGACCCGGGTACGCCTTGTCGATACTGATGATGACAAGATTGTGAAAGACCCCGGCGAAAGGCATATGAAAGTCCACGATCTCTGGTAACTGTTTTCTCAGGAGTGGAAGCGACATCCGTTCCACGGCCGTTCCCATGTGACAGTCCTCCATGGGCGGGCGGCCGACGATCGTCGTTTGGTAGATTGGATTCCGGCGGTGTGTGATCGCCGTCAGGTGAAAGACGGGATAGTGGTCAGCAAGAGAGTAAAAACCGGTATGGTCGCCGAATGGCCCTTCCAGGCGCAGCTCATTGGGCTCGACGTATCCCTCCAGCACGATCTCGGCGTTGGCGGGAACCTCCATGTCGATGGTCTCGCACTGGATTAATTCGACGGCCTGCTTCCGCAGGACGCCGGCGATCAGCATCTCATCGATCCCGTCGGGTGCCGGGATGACAGCCGAGAGGGTAACTGCCGGATCTGGGCCAATGGCCACGGCGACCTCGGTGCGGCGACCCAGACGCCGGTTTTTCTCGTAGTGCCTGGCCCCGCCGTGGTGGATGTGCCAGTGCATCCCGGCTGTCCGTTCGTCAAAGATCTGCATGCGGTACATGCCGCAATTGCGCGTACCGGTCTCGGGGTCTTTGGTGAAGACCAGGGGGAACGTGATGAACCGTCCGCCGTCCAACGGCCAGCACTTGATGACCGGCAACAGGTCAAAAGAGGGATCCTTCGTGATGCGTACCTCCTTGCACGGGCCATCCTTCACCCGTCTAGGCATGTAGCTCGCCATTTCTGTGAGCTTTGGCAGCATCTTGAGCTTCTCGAGCCATCCTTCCGGGCTCTTGATCTCGAGGAGGCCTTCCAGTTCTGTAGCCAGTTCATCCAGCGACGCGCGCTGCAACGCCAGGCAAAGATGCGCCTCAGAGCCGAAGGCGTTGATCAGAAGCGGCATCGACGAATCCTTGACCCGCTCGAAGAGCAGGGCTGGTCCAAGCTGCTTGCTGACCCGATCGGTGATCTCGGTGATCTCGAGAATTGGATCGACCTGGGTCGTAATCCGCTTCAGCAGTCCCTGCCGCTCCAGCGCTGCAATAAAGCCCCGCAGATCCTCGTATGCCATGGTGACTCCCACGTGTGTCATACCGCGCTACTGTGTCGTTACCCCCTCAAGCAATCGATCTCACCGATGCACCAACGCAACGAACGCAAGACGCTACGACGCTATGGCTGCCACTATAGCGAAGGGGAGTAGGGTCGGCAAGCATTTCTTCCTTGACACTTCCTGGCGCTTTCCGATACAAGACAACGGGTTACGTAAACATAAGAGCAGTGGGAGAGCAGTACGATGAAGCTGATGATCAGTGTCCGGGATGCGCAAGAGGCGGCAGCCGCCTTGGCCGGCGGAGCCGATATTATCGATGTTAAGAACCCGGCTGAGGGATCGCTGGGTGCCGGGCATCCCGAGACCATCACGGCGATCATGAGAGCGGTCCAGGCCGCGACCCCTGTCAGCGCCTCGATCGGCGACGTCCCGAATCTTCCGGGGACTGTGGCACTCGCCGGCCTTGGGGCAGCGACCTGTGGGGTTCGATTCGTCAAGGTGGGGCTGCTGGGGGCCAGGACAGGAGCGGAGGCGGCCAATTTACTCGAAGCCGTCAGTAGCGCGTTACGGATGGCGAACGGTACGGTGGGTCTCGTGGCCTGCACGTACGCTGATGCCGCCCTCGTTGGGTCGCTTGATCCGTTTGCGCTTCCCGAAGCTGCCGCCCCCTTTGTCGAAGGGTGCCTCATTGATACCGCTATCAAAGATGGGCGGACGCTGTTTCAGTGCCTTCCAGAGGACGCCGTCTTACGCTTTATTCGACAGTGCCATGATCGGGGGCTTTTCTGTGGCCTGGCGGGCTCTCTTCAGCAGGAGGATCTAACTAGAGCTTTAGCGCTTGGCGCCGACATTGCCGGTGTACGCACTGCGGCCTGTGAGGGAGGACAGCGGAGCGGCGTCATTTCCATGAAGTTGGTGGAACGTCTGAAGGCGAGTCTTACTTCGCATCCCTCACTCTGTGCTTCGCACCGCGCGTAACTACGCGCGTACCTACCGTTGTTCTACGCTCCAGCCACTCCTTGACACGAGCCGGGCGCGTCCCATTGATGATCCAGCAACAGTCGATTCCCTTCAGCCACCTGGCAAACTCGCGATCCACGCCGCTGTAACGCGAGAGGTGTGAGCGTGCGACGCGCGGCAGCAGGGGTGCCGAGGGATCAACCCTTGGATCCCGCGCGAAGACCCCATCCACAGACTTCAGCAACAGCAGGGCGTCCGCCTTCATGAGTCCAGCGAGATAGGCGGCGATCGAATCCGAGGTCACTCCCCACGACGGTGTAAAAGGATCCCGGCGTGCAAGCGATCGTGATGGGAGGTAGACCGGAAGTCGGCCGCTTCGGATCACCTCCAAGGCCTGATTCAGGCTGGAGGCAGGCGCAGCTTTGGAGGCAAGGTCACACAACTGAAGACCGTACTGATCCATCGCCAGGATAGCCATCCGATGCGCGGCATGCTCAGTAAGCCGTAATCGGCGATACTCTGCCCGGACCAGATCAGCGAATACCCCGCCGCCCGGAATCACCAGCACGTTAGTGGAGCCCTTCCACCGCTCGATGGAATCGAGCAGCTTCCCCAGTCCGCCCCACCGGCCGAGACTTCCGCCCACCTTGATAACGACGTCGATCTTCACGATTCAGCTCTCAGCGCTTCATCCGCAGACCGCGTATTAGGCATTTCAAATTAGACATTCCGTGACTCGCCTATTAGCCATTTGCTGATTGTAAATGAAACCTTATAGTGTACGGCAAGTTATTTTTTGATCTTGACCGTGTAGAAACATCTATACTGCACTTAGCCGTCCATCTAATAACTGGTTGAGTCAGCGCGAAAAATGCGCCGACTCAACACGCTGCGGCTTTCCGCCCGCTGCCGTTCGGCGCTTCGCGCCTTCTCAACCAGCGGTTGCAGCCGATGGCCGCTATAGCGCGCAAGCGCGCCTCCGTGTCCGCGGCTGATCCGCAGCGCGTTGGGCAAGAGTCGAGCAGAAGTCACATATGAAAACCGGAGGAGATATGACCAGCGACAATAAGCGAAACCTGCTGTACTTCGAGGCACCGTCGATGAAAGAACTATACTCATGCATTGACAACTGGCAGGCGACGCATCGGAAGCGATTCGCATCGTTGCATGTCGAGCGTGACGGCAGCAACTTCTGTTGTATCGCGATGACCAATCCGGCGGAGGTAATGATTGTGGATGGCTATTATTGCGAGGACGACAAGGGAGCGCGAGTGACAGATAACAAGCTTCATATTACCGCTTAGTAGGCCCTTCGGCGCTGCCTGTTCGGCGGTCACGCCTGAATTGTCGGGAGACTGCCCAACCAGAGCGCGGACCACTACGTTTCACCCGGCGAGGACGCCGGGTGAAACGAGGGTCACGCTCAACGTTAGGCTTCAAGCCAACTCTAAATTAGGAGAAAGACAATGACGTGTCCCAGGTGCGGTGGCGACGGTGTAGTCCTGTCCCAGTCTGGAAACAATACCGTAACGTGCCCCAGATGCAATGGCACTGGGGAGATACCTATCATTGACTGCCCACAGTGTGGTGAGCAATTTTCGACCAAGGAAGCCTTCCGCAGGCATGCTCGTGAGCAACACGGAGCTGGGAGTTAGCGTCGGCGCTTGCCGACCTCCAGGGCAAGGCCGCACAAAACCAAAACCGGGTCGGACCGGCGTAACTCCGTGATTTGGCGATATGAGCTCACAGAATCGCAGTGGCCAATGCGCTTAGCGGGGCCTTTCTATACATGAAACGCACGTCCTGAGACAGACGCGATGCCCCGTGCCGGAAACGCGGCGGCTCAACGCCAAGACGTAAGCCGCCATCGCATGGAGTCCTTTCCGGACACCTTCATTCCTGGTATTATCGGCGTGTGGAGGAATCGAGCAATGAGACGGATTGCCAAGGTCAAGGTATTACCAGAATACCGGCTGGAGTTGGAATTTGACGACGGAGTATCCGGGACCGTTGACCTCTCCGAAGCTGTCGGCAAAGGTGTGTTCGCCCTGTGGCGCGACCCGCGTGCCTTCGATCAGGTTCGGATCGGTTCATCCGGCGAACTGGTCTGGGACGACCGGATTGATCTATGCCCGGATGCGCTCTACCTCAAGGTGACGGGTAAGAAGCCGGAAGACATGTTTCCTGTGCTACGCAACCAGCCGACCCATGCCTGAGATCAGCCGGTTCTTCGGCATCGTCATCAAGATGTTCTTCGACGATCACAATCCCCCACACTTTCATGCGGAATACGGCGGTGACCTTGCACTGATCGATATCCGCAGTTTGGCCGTGTTTTCAGGGCGGTTGCCGCCTCGCGTAATAGGTCTCGTGATCGAGTGGGCAACGCTTCATCAGCGGGAGCTTCTCGCCGACTGGGATAGGGCACGGGCGCAAGAAGAGCTCCAGAAGATTGCCCCCTTGGAATAAGAACGGCTAACCATTGGGTTGAGACCAACAGAGCGGATCACTTAAAACGTTAGCCCGCTAACCGTTATCACTTCGACAGTCAGCAATGCCCGATTGGGAGATCGCTCGCCTGCTACCAAACCTTGCGCTACCGGCAAGGGAGTCCGATGCGTGGACCAGTAATGGCACTGCGACCGGCAGGGCCACGCTATCCTTGCGATCGCCGTGGATCGAGATCATGGCGGGGGACGACAACCGCCTAAAGCCGTTCCGTAAGGCATTTCCGGCCGCACGCGTGTTGCTGGGCGCGTTCACTGACTACGACTCGACGCCCTTTGTTCCCAGCGTTCTCGCCGTTCGGTCGGATGCTCCAATCCGCCGACACCTCGATTCGATTTCGTCCTTTCGGAATGCGGTTGCAATGTGCTTTGTCCTAAGGGCTCGAGCAGCCGTCGCCGCTGGCAAACATGGCACAGAGGCCTCCTACAGCGACTTGTTCGACTTTCACCCAGCCGAAATCGATCGGGTGGGTCGAGTCCAGATCCACTCGGCAGCCCTAGCCAACTTCGTTGGTAAGCCGGATTCGCTTGCGTTCGGGCCGTCGCCCGCTTTGGATAGACGCCTAGACCTATGCTTCTGCGACGTCACGCTCAGCCGCCTGCTGAGCCGGGCTTGGCGTACTGCATTTGTGCGGCGCCAGCGTCGTCGCGAACTCCTCCCCCTGTTTCGATCGCTTGAGATCGCCTTCCAGGCCGCAGCGATTCCGCAAAAGAACATTGGCTCGCTGTACGACTTCGGCCTTACGATCGCTCACTGGGTCAGCGCCCTTGAGGTGCTTGTGTATCCGCTCTTCGGCCATGCCAGCCAGGAGCGGTCCTTGACCTTCCTGGCGCAGATCCCCATTGATGACCGTGTGCTTGCGGCTCGCCGCTACCGAGCCTCCCATAACAAGAGCCTCAGGCTAAATGCCCTCCAAAAGACCTGCTCGCTCATCTATCGTGCTCGCAACAAGTTCCTCCATGGAGACCGTTTTCATAAGAGCCACCTCGTTCCCTGGCCCAAGCGTCGCACGCGACTCCCCGACTTGGCCGCAGTTATGTATCGCGAGGCCCTCCGCCACTGCCTCCACGACATCTTCAAGCTACCAGTTCCGACTCTTTCAACACTCGATTCAGAGAGCATCTCTGGATGGTTCCAGGAGGAGGTCTACGATGGCGCAATTCGCAAAGCTTTCAACCTCAAGAGGGACACGCACCGGTAGTAGCGGGCTAATCAATAGTTATCCGAAAGCGTGTGAGTAGATGAAGCTGGCGGACGCTATCGACTGGATTCAACACTCAGAGTCTCGCGCACTGCTCGAATCCCGGTCCATTAACTCAACATTCGTGACCGTCTACCGAGAGGAGGACAATCCATTCCAGAGCTCATTACTACTTCCTATTCTCGTCAGATGCTCAGAAATTCAAAACGCTCTCAGCAATCCAATGTGGAATGGCCTCTACCGCTCTCGCCACAAGCCCAAACTGCTGTGTCTGAAGAAAAGGGAATTCCTCTGTAAGGCTTTCACGCGGGATTTTCCCGGAATCAAGCGAGCTGGAGGTACGTATGAGGATGGCGATGGTACGGTGGTGGCGCGCTGGACAGTAGGCGGCGGCGACCTTCAGGAGATTCAAATCAGTTCCAAGTATATCTACGAGTTCGCTCGTGTTCGAAACTGGGCCGTCCTTCTTGCGATAAACTCAACACGATTCTCAGAGAGGGAGCCTAAGGAATTGGGGCTCAGGCTAGGGAGTTCGGATTCCCGCGGCGACACGTACGTGTATCGACTGTCAGTGTACAAGCCGACGGGTCAGCCCGACGGAAGGTTTTCGACGGGGACCAATCTCGATGGAATGAGGGTCCTTGTACCGTAGCAGGTATCGTGTAACTGTGCGGTGAACCTAGCGGTGGATTCTGACCCGTGGTGATGGGGCGGAAGCCGTCAGTCCGAGTCCAGGTCCGAGTCCCCGAGTCCGCCCCGAGTCCGGGTCGGACCGGCGTAACTCCTCGATCTGCCAACAGAAGTTCGCAGAATCGCAGTGCTCCATGCGCGTAGCGGTGCCTTTTTGACCATGAAACGCACGCCCTAACACTAACAAATGGGGACAGACCCCATTATTTAAGCGAATCAGAACGCGATAAGATAATCGGGCGTCCTTTAGGAGCGGATTCGTTCGCTACGAGGCTCAGTCGAAGCTTGGGATAAAGTTAAAGGTTCTGCCGACAGGAAGACCGAGAACAGTTAAGAAATAGTGTCTGTCCTGATATTGTCCGCCGTGGTTTGTCTCTGTGATGAGATGCTACGTTTACCGTTTCGTCTTAGCGGATAGGCTACTACCGAGTCGCCACGCTGTCAGGATATCCGCGGAGTCGACTTCCGGCCAAGCTACGCCATGGGTGGCTGCATGAGAGCCAGGTATGGCGTGAGCCACACCAGGCTTATCATGGGTTGAAGAACTGGAAGGGGGGTCAGACCAGGCTGGGCTCGGGAGCGGATCCACTGAGGGCCTCTTATTCCATGGCCAGCGCGAAGCGGATCGCTGCCTCCACCGCCTCGATCTTCTCCGCGCTGAGCCCTCTGTGCCAATAATAGTGAGACACCTGCCCCCCTTTAAATTAGAGTAGAGGGCGGGGAGGAGCACACATCATGAGAACTGAAACGATCACGACATCACCGAGCGTCGCAACCAACCGCCGCGTCCCCTCGCGTCCATGGGTCGGCATCGCACGTCCCGCCGATCCGCAGCGGGTTGTCCCAGTAGCCGCGCCCGACCCCGAGGTCCCTGCGAAGCCTGTACGACGGCGGTTTACCGCAGCCGACAAGCTGCGCATCCTGAGGCTGTTCTACG